>MDTG01382136.1_pt1 | contig 18384 bp, 11 predicted proteins | sample 811421 | NCBI WGS metagenome assembly MDTG01 (sample SAMN05326645, study PRJNA326480) | marine metagenome | isolation source: seawater | place: Pacific Ocean: South East | collected 2011 | reverse complement strand
GCCGGGGCGAGTCGTGCAGGAGCGCCGAGGCTCGTGCAGGCCTGTCCGAGCGCATTTCATGTCGCCGCAGGCGACGAGGCCCGCGAAGCGGGCCGCCGATAAACGGTGAAAGCGGGCGGCAAGCGCACGCCTAGAAGCTGGCGCTCAGCCCCGCGGTCCAGCCGCGAACCTTCTCGCCCAGGAAGTAGCTGCCGGTGAGCTGGAACTCGCTGACCAAGGGCGGTCGGAGGCCTTCGGGGAGCCCGATCGCGACGCCGCCGCCGAACACGCCGTAGTCACTCAACTCGAAGGTCTGCTCCAGCTCGTCGAGGTAGCGTCGGTAGCCAAGGTCGACCAGCCAATCGATCCGCCACTCTTCGTTCGACCACAAGGGGCCGCGCAGGTCGACGCGCAAGGTCAGCCACTGCGAAGTCAGCGGGCGCCGCTCGGCGTCCTTCTCGGTGTCGAGGACCTCGCTGCGGCGCAGGTCGTAGCGGACCAGCAACCCCAGGGTCAGCTCGCCGAGCTCGAGCCCTGGGTGGCGGAGCGCGAACGAGCCCCCGTAGCTGCCGTAGAGCGCGTGGACGTCGAAGATCACGTCGTCGAAGAGGAGCGAGAAGGCGAGCGCGTCGGGGCCGCGGTAGGAGGCCCGGTTGCTGACCCAGGCCAGCCCCAGGTGGAACAGAGGCTGCGCGCGGAGACCAAAGGGAAGCCGCAAACTGGGTCCGGCGCCGACCGAGCCGGCGAAGACCTGCCACTTGACGTCGCCGTAGACGGTCGGGGTGAGCGGTCCCGTGATCCGGGCGGTCAGGTAGCCCAGCTCTAGCTCGACGCGGAGGTCGAGGGTGTCCTCGATCAGCGAGGGCTCGAAGGGGATCAGCAGGTTCTGAGGGCTCACCTCGAGGTCGGGGCGATTCTCGAACACGAGGTCGCCGCCGCTCAGCTCTCCGTCGCTGGCGAGCGAGGAGAAGGACTGCGAGAGCGAGCCGAGCCCCGTGTTGCGCGCGGCGCGGCGCACGGCGTCGCGGGCGGCGGCCAGGTCCTGCGCCGCCGCGGGGGCGGCGCACGACAGGAGCGCCAGCAGCGCGAATCCAGCTCGTGGGGCTCGGGCGAAGGAGGGGAGGTTCATACAGATCCGGCGCGGGTAAGTGGACGCGCAGTCTACCCGCGTTCCCTCTTTGGCTACAGCTTCAGCAGCCGCTCGCGCGCTCCCTCGACGTCGAGCATGCGCCCGCCCGAGACCCTGTTGGCGAGGGCGCTGCGGGGCGAGGACCCCTCGAGCAGGGCGCGCAAGACCGTGGTCGCGCTGCGGCGGGGGTCGTCGCTCCAGATCAAGGCCAACGCGCCGCTGACGAAGGGCGCTGAGAAGGAGGTGCCGTTGATGTAGCGCACCCCCCCGCCGCGATCGAGGACGACCACCCGCTCGCCAGGGGCGGCGATGTCAACGCTGCTCCCGTAGTTGCTCAGGCGCGCGAAGCGGCCGTCACGACGGGTGGCGCCGACGGAGATCAGGGTCGCGACGTCGTAGTTGGCGGGGTAGCTGGGGCGCGCGTCGTTGCTGCGGCTCTCGTTGCCGGCGGCTGCAACGACGATCACCCCAGCGGCGGCGGCGCGGCGCAGCTCCGAGAGCACGGAGCGGCTGCCGCCGGGGCCACCGAGGCTCATGTTGATCACCTTGGCGCCCTGCTGGACGGCGTAGCGCACGCCGCGGACGAGGGCGAACTGGCTCGCGCTCCGGCCGCGACCGAACACGTCGATCGGGAGGATCCGCGCGCTCCAGCACACGCCCGTGATCCCGCCGCGGTCGTTGCCGCGGGCCCCGATCACGCCGCACACCGAGGTCCCGTGCCCCTGGTAGTCGCCGGAGCGAGCGCGGCCAGTGGTGGCGTCCCAGCCGGGGAGGAGGTTCGCCTCGAGGTCGCGCAGGTTGCGGGTCGCGCCGGTGTCGAGCACGGCCACGATCACGCGCGAGCCGTCGGTCCCCTGCGCCCAGGCCTGTGGGGCGCCGATCGCGCCCGCGCCGCTGCGCGAGAGGGCCCACTGATAGCGGTAGTAGGGGTCGTTGGGCTGGAGGGGCGCCGACTGGAGCGGCTCGAGGGGAGCGTCGAGGTCGAGGGCGTCGCCCAGGCCCTCCGCGACGAGGGCTTCGCTCAGGGCAGCGTCCGCGCTGGGCGCGACCGAGATCGAGACCAGCGCGCGGGGGTCGGTCTCGTCGGCGGGGATCGTGTCGTGCACGGTGATGCCCGGGCGCGCGGCCAAGGCAGCGGGCGACTCGCCCGGAGCGAGGCGGAGGATCAAGCGCAGGCCCGCGCGGCGCGACTCGCTCAGGAGCTCGCTCACGCTCTGCCGCGTCCAGGTCTCGGACGAGGCCGAGCCGGGCAGCTCCACGATCGCGGCGCCCGCGGCGGCTCGCGCGACCTCGGTCAGCGTCGCGCTGGCGGGGGCGGCCGCCCCCTGGACGACGCCGCTCCAGCGGGTGGGGTCAGGGGCCTTGGCGCAGCCCGCGAGGATCAGCAGCGAGGTCGAGCAGGTGAGCGCCTTCTGCAGGTATGGGTTCATGTTGGAACCTCCCTTCCTTCCGCGAGCTGGTATCGCCGCTGGGGCGGCCTCCTTCGTCACGGGAACGTCTGCGAAGACGTCCCTAACACCCTTCTGACGTTCGCTTTACGGATGACGCTTCTGTTACCTGGGGATCGGCTGGAGCAGCTGCGCAATCGAGCGAAATCGCTCGGCGTTGGGCCGGGCTCGTCCCCCAGTCCCGCTCACTTGGTGCCCGCTGGAGTCGACTTGGGCCCAGGGAGGGTCGCGCGCAGGACGTCGACGGCCCACTCGTCACCCCCCTCCCTCAGGGCCCGCTCGACCTCGCTCAGGCGCGCGCAGGTGTCCTCCGAGGCGGCGTCGAACTCGTCGAGGAGCCACTCGCCGCCCTCCTCGACCAGGACCAGCCGCAGGTCGCGCTCCGCCGCGGGAAGGCTCAGCGCGAGCCTCCCCGGCCCCTCGCGCCGCTCGCCGCGCGTCTTGAGCGCCAGGACGTCGGCGGCGCGGAGGCCCCCCGCGATCCGGTCTAGCTCCTGCCGCACGACCACCAGGCGCGCGAGACGCCCCTCGTCGAAGCGGCGCACGACTCGATCGCGGAGCTCCTTGGCCAGCATGGGTGCGAGCAGGCGCTCGACGCTGCGCGGCCCGTGGCGGGCGCTCAGGCAGCGGGCCAGGGCCTGCCGGTCGCGCAGCCGGAGCGCGAACCACAGCTCGGAGAGCAGGCGCTCGCGCGGGGAGCGCGGCGGGACGCTGGAGCGCAGCGGCGCGGCGCTGGCGCGAGCCAGAGCCGGCGGCGCCGGCGCGCGCCTCGCTGCGGGCGTGGGCGCGCGCTCGAGGGTCAGCGTGCAGAGCAGGGTGAGCGAGACGGCAGAGCGCATGAATCCTCCTCGGGGGCTCAGGGGGGAGTTCGGAGCGAACTCGCGTTTGGGAAGCGCGAGGTCGGAGCCGGGTGGCAGACTGGGCTCCGTGACGACCCGCGCCCCCGAGCTGCTCGACGAGCTGCGCGCTTTCGACGACTTCGGCCAGCCGAGCGTCGAGCGCGAGACCCTCGGCGTGCCGACCCTGGTCAACGAGTTTTGGACCGCGCGCCAGCGCCAGGGGCACCGGCTGCACGAGCTGAGCTACCGGGCCTGCTTCAAGCCCCAGCTGCCGGGGTTCTTCGTCGAGCGCCTGACCGATCCCGGCGAGGTCGTCTACGACCCCTTCGCCGGGCGGGGCACGACTCCGCTCGAAGCCGCGCTGCGCGGGCGGGTCCCCTGGTCGAACGACCTCAACCCGCTCAGCGCCATGATGCTCGGTCCGCGCCTCGACCCGCCGACCCAGGACGAGGTCGAGGCGCGCCTCGCGGAGATCGACCTCGCCTTCCCGGTCCCGGTGGCGCGAGAGCTCGAGCTCGAGGTGTTCTTCCACCCCGAGACCTTGGCTGAGATCGCGGCCCTGCGCGCCTACCTCCTCGCCCGCGCCGAGCGCGGCCACCTCGATCGGGTCGACGCTTGGATCCGGATGGTCGCGCTCAACCGGCTGACCGGTCACTCGCCTGGCTTCTTCTCGGTCTACACCCTCCCGCCCAACCAGGCCGTGACCGCCGCCGCCCAGCGCCAGATCAACGCCCGCCGCGAGCAGGTCCCCGAGCCGCGCCCGATCGCAGAGCGGATCCTGCGCAAGAGCAAGGCGCTCCTGAGCAAGGTCCTCCCCGAAGAGCGGGCTCGCCTCGAAGCGCTCCGGGACGAGACCCGCCTCAGCTGCGCCCCCGCGGCGGACACCCGCCTGCCCGCAGGCGAAGTGAGCCTGGTCGTGACCTCGCCGCCCTTCCTGGACGTGGTCGACTACAAGACCGACAACTGGCTCCGCTGCTGGTTCTGCGGGATCGACCCGGCCCAGGTCGACCTGACCCTGCCTCGCGGCCTCGATGCCTGGGGCGACGCCATGGAGGAGGTCCTGCGCGAGCTGCTCCGCCTGGTCCGCCCAGGCGGCCACGTCGCCTTCGAGGTCGGCGAGGTCCGCGGCGGCAAGGTCCGCCTGGAGGAGACCGTCCTCCCCCGCGCCGAGGCCGCCGGCTTCGAGCCGCTGCTGGTCCTGATCAACGACCAGGCCTTCACCAAGACCGCCAACTGCTGGGGCGTCAGCAACCAGGTCAAGGGCACCAACACCAACCGGATCTGCCTGCTGCGCCGGCCTTCATAGGGGCACGATCCCCTCGCGCCCTTCCCAAGTCCCGTGCTCGCTGCGGCAGCTGAAGCGCAGCGTCGTGAACTCGCTGTGGAAGCCGCGCCGACTGCGCTCGGCCATGGCGTCGACGTGGCGTCGGCGCCCCGAGACTCCTTCGCTCCGGCCGCCGACCATGTCGAGCATCTCCTTGGCCGAGCGCCACACCGAGAAGGTCGCGATCGTGCGCCAGGGCCGCGCTGCAGCCAAGGCCAGGGTCTGACCGGGGTGATCGCGCACCAGGCGCTCGACGGGCTTGCCCCAGCGCAGGAAGCGGGGGACCTCGAGCAAGCGCAGGCGGGCGAGGGTCAGCGCCACCACCGGCTCGTCAGGATCGGTCTCCCGGACCTGAGCGGGCAGCCCCTCAAGCGCCGCGACCCGACCCCAGCGGCGGAGGAACTCCAAGCGCACGTGCCAGCCCGCTGAGAGCCTCTCCCCCAGCCGGGTCCCGCCGAGGAAGCGCTCGAGGTCCTCTTCGTCGCGCCAGGAGGCGAAGAGCGCGAGGGTGCCCAGCCGCCACCTCCAGGGCGCAAGGATCGGCGCCCCGAGCCGCATGGGCGCCAGGCACTCCGCGTGCAGCAAACCCGGGTTCCGCGCCGCCCGGGGCGGCTGCAACAGCGCTCGCCCCACGCCAAGCACGCCAAGCTGGGCCAGGTGGAATGAGTAGATCCTCTGGGGCACGCTCCCTCCTCGCCTAGCCAGGCAGCAAGCCTCGAGCCATTCCATGGTGCAAGACTTGCGAAACCGCCGGTGCAAGACGCAAGCCTTTCGTGGCGATCTGCAACTCGCCTCGGCAAGTTGGCCACCCGACATCCGGTTGGCCATCCGACATCCGCGGTTGGCCATCCGACATCCGTCCCGGGGACGGAGCGTCGTGGTCCTGGTTGGCGAGTTGGCTCTGGTCGTCCACTTGGCCTGCGGATTGCGGCGGGTGCCGAGAGCGCGGCGAGGACCGTGGTGGCGGTTGGCCTGACTCGCGAGAGGCGGCACTGAGCGCTCCGTCGCCGGGTCTGCGGACCGGAGGGAACTCGAGGGCGTACGTGGGGTCGGCCTCGCTTGGCGAGGTGCGGGGGAGAGCGAGGCTGGGACGACGGACGGGGCGCGCTAGGCGCCTGGGGGCGGCGGGTCGCGGGGGAGCGGGAGCGCGCGTGGGTAGCGATGCCGGCCCCACGTGCCTGGGGGGAATCTGGCGGGGCGGCCGGCTCGGAGGTCCTCGTAGGCTCGCCGGTAGGTGGCCTTCCAGGCTCCGAGCCCGAGGAGGACCGCGATCAAGAGCTCGCGGTTGCCTCGGCAGGCGACCCGCGGGTTGATCGACGCGTCGCTCGTGACCGGACCCGGACTGTCGAGGTGGGACTGCGCCAAGACCTGCTCGATCCCCAGGTAGGTGAGGTTCCGGCGCGCCCGCTCAGCGCGAAGCTCCGCCAGCGCCAGGTTGAGCCGGACCCGGAAGTAGCGACGCACCTGCTCGATCGGTAAGCCTTCGAACCCCGGCGGGACGCCCACGCGGAAGGAAGCGATCTGGGGCAGGCTCGAACGACGGGGCCTTGGAGTCGGCGACGCAGGAGCGCTCGAGTCGTCGTCCAAGGCGGCCAGAGCCGCCGCGTTCTCGGCGCTGACCTCCTCCTGCCATGAGGCCAACGACTCCGGCGGAGGCGGGAGCGAGGGAGCGTGGGTGCTGCCGAAGTAGGCTCCGTCTGGCTTGCGCGCGAAGATGATCTTGCCGAAGTCCTCCGGGAGCAGCATGAAACCCGGCCAGTCCTCGGGGCACTCGCAGAGCCCGTCCTTGACCGGCTGAGTCCAGAGGTAGATCAGCTGATCCTCGATCGATGCTTGCCCGTAGATCTCGGTGTTCGAGTAGCTCCCCGGAGCCCAGACGTTCTCCGCCTCGTCGTAGTGAGCGTTGAGCGCGCAGGCCAGGTTCCGGTGCAGGTCACGCTTGAAGTCGGGCAAGCGCGAGAGCTCGCCCTCGGCGTGACCGTCCTTCACGTTGGCGTGGGTGTGATTCGCCTGGGCCGTGTAGGCGTAGAGCTCGAGGGACTCCCGCTGGCGACCCGCCGCGAGCGCCACGCAGTAGCGCGTCAGGTCGGTCACGAACTCGGTCGGCAAGAGGAAGAAGCGCCGGCCGCGGACGCGGCGGGTCGTGGCGTGCGGGAGACCCGCTAGGAGACGGCGAGGGTCGGTCATGCCCTGGGCCAGGCAACCTCCTTGCCTAGCTGCAAAGCCCGCTGGCTCGTGGGGAACGAGCCGAGCGCGCCGAAAACTGGGAGCCGACGCGACCCTTCCCCTTCCCGCCGAGGGACTTCGGTGGGAAGGCGAAATGTGGGAAGAGTGGGCGGGAAGCGCGCGCCTGAGGTGGCCCCCGCAGCCATGAGCGTCCACACTGGACGCGTGCAGATCGGGCGCTACGAGGTCGAGCGCGAGCTGGGACGCGGCGGAATGGGCGCGGTCTACCTGGCCCGGGATCCGCGGCTCGGCCGCGAGGTCGCGGTCAAGGTCCTGACCCAGGCCACGCGAGCCCGCAGCCGCGAGCGCTTCGCGCGCGAGGCCGAGGCCCTCGCGCGCCTCGACCACCCGCACGTGGTCAAGATCCACCACCAGGGCACCGAGCGCGGCCAGCCCTACCTGGTGCTGGACTACGTCGCGGGCGAGTCCCTCGACGAGCGCCTCGAGAGCGGCCCGCCCCTCGAGCCGCGGGCCGCGGTCGAGCTGGCGCGCAAGCTGGCCAGCGCGCTCGTGCACGCCCACGCCCAGGGGATCCTGCACCGCGACCTCAAGCCGGGGAACGTGCTCCTGCGGCTGCCCGACGGCGAGGTCTTCTTGACCGACTTCGGCCTGGTGCGCCTGCTCGAGGACAACAGCAGCCAGCTGACGGCGAGCGGCTCCTACCTCGGCTCGCCCGGCTACCTGGCGCCCGAACAGGCGGCCGGCGAGAAGCACCTCGTGGGCCCGGCGACCGACGTCTACGGCCTGGGCGCGACGCTCTACGCCGCCCTGACGGGGGTCCCGCCGATCCAGGGCGAGGACTCGGTCCAGACCCTGCTCATGACGGTCAGCGCGCCGGTCACCCCGCCCCGCGAGCTGAACCCAGCGGTCGACCGAGCGCTGAACGAGCTGGTGCTCCGCTGCCTGGCCAAGGAGCCGCGCGAGCGCTTCCCCGACGCCCACAGCCTCCAGCGCGCGCTGGAGGACTGGCTGGCCCAGGGCGGACGCCGGACGCCGAGCTGGCTCGGGCCGGCCCTCGCCGTCGGCGCCGGGCTGCTGACCACGGCGGCCCTCGGCTTCGCGCTGGCCTTCGAGGGAGCGGACGCGCAGCGGGCCGAGGCGACGCCCACCCCTTCGCCGACGCCCAAGCGCAAGATCCTGCCGGGCCAGACCTATCACATCGACAAGGGCGCCACGAAGGCGATGCGCGAGCGCGCCATGGAGTCCTACCGCGCCGGCAAGAAGGCTCACGAGGAGGGGCGGACCAAGGAGGCCCTGGCTCGCTACAACGAGGCGCTCGCGGTGATGAAGGTCGCCAACCTCTATCACAGTCGAGGCAACATTCACGCCGACCTGCGTGACTTCGCCGCAGCTGACGCCGACTACACGACCGCGATCGAGCTCAAGCCCGACAACCCGCAGGCCTACGCCGACCGCGGGCTGGTCCGTTTCCAGGCCCAGCGCTTCGAGGAAGGGCTCGCGGACCTGACCCGCAGCCTCGAGCAGAAGGACGACCCCGAGGTCCGCTTCCACCGGGGCGAGAAGCTGCGCCTGCTCAAGAAGTTCGAGCCCGCCCTCGAGGACGCCGAGCACCTGACGCGCCACTTCCCCAACAGCTCCCTCGGCCCGCTCCTCGCCTCGCGCACCTACTGGATCCAGGGCAAGCCCGTCGATGCCGAGCAGGCCGCGCGCGAGGCGATTCGACGACGCCCCGAGGGCTCCGGCGAGCGGCGCTCGCTCGCGCTCGCGCTCCTGGACCAGAAGCGCTGGCGCGAGGCGCTCCAGGCCGCCGAGGAGGCGCTGGCCCGCGCCGACGACCCCGACTCCCTGCGCGTGCGCGGGCTCTCGCGGATCAAGCTGGGCGAGGTCGAGCTGGGGCTGGCCGACCTGGAGCGCTTCGTGGTGCTCGCGCCCAACTCGCCCTTCACCAAGGTGCTCGTGCCCCAGCTCGAAGAGATCCGCCGGCAGCTGGGGCGCTGATCAGAAGCGCATCTGCACCTGGACGTTGCCGCCGCCGAAGGTCTGGTCGTCGACGCGCCAGGTCATTTGGAAGAAGGCGCTGGCCAGGTCGTCGCGGAACCCGATCTCGAAGCCGCCCGCGAGCTTGGCGAGGAACTTCTCGGTGACCCGGTGCCGCTGCGCCTGCGGGTTGACGTCGCGCCAGGAGAGGAAGCCCGCGAAGGCCGAGGCGCGCAGGCCGAAGCGGTAGTTGGGCCCGGGCGAAGGGAGCGCGAGCACGTAGCCCAGCTCGGCATAGGACTCGTTGCGGCGGAGCACCTCCTTGGTGAAGGGGGCCCCCGGGCGGCGTGTGATCTCGTTGAAGAGCTGGGTGAACACCCCGAACAGGACGGTGTCGTTGACCCGGCTGGCCGTCTGGCCCAGGAGGGGCATCACGTCCCACTCGCCCTGGAACACGAAGCGCGCCGCCTCGCGGTTGAGGTCGTCGGTCACCAGGGGGTCGGGGTCGTTGGGCGAGCGGCGCCGCTTGCGCGTCCGCTCCCCCCAGGCCTCGAGCTCGAGGCGCAGGTCGTGGCGCGCCCGCCAGCGGATCGAGAAGCCAGCCCGCTGCTGGCGGTAGTGGAAGTGGCTCCCGCCGCGCACGGTTGGCTGCACGAGGCGCGTCGAGAGGTCGTTGTTGTACCAGCCGCGCAGGCGGAGGTCGCCGCCGAGCAGATCCAGCCAGCCCGTCAGGCGCAGGGTGTAGGGCTCCGAGGTGTATTCCTGGCCCTGCTTGGCTTTGCCGTTGAAGAAGAAGTCCGGCGCGATCGCGTCCACCCGCAGCCCGCCGATCAGGTTGCGGTAGCCAGCGACCAGGCCGATATCGGCGAACTCCTTGTCGGAGTCGAGGAGGCCCGTCCCGCCGAAGAAGAGCCCGTCGGCGGGCGGAGTGTGGCCGATCGTCTGGGTCAGCGGGAGGCGCAGGTCCGGGCGAAGCACCCGGAACAAGAGCTCGACCTCCGCCCGCTGGAAGCGCTGGTCGTAGTCCTCCCACTCGAGGAAGCGGAACTCGGCGTTGATGTGGTCCGTGAAGGGGAGCCGGACCTTCGCGCGCTGCTCGAGGTAGAGCTCGTCGTTGCGCAGGCTGCCGGCCGTAATGTCGTAGTAGAGCGCGGCGTCTCGCAGCGGCCAGCGGTGGGTCAGGCGTTTGCGGTAGTTGAAAATGTTGAGGAAGTACTCGTCGTTGTATTCGTGGCGGCGCGGCTCGATCTCGTCGAAGCGGAACACGGCGCCCTCGTCCTGGGCGAGGGAGAGGCCGGCGAGAGCGACCAGCAGCAGGGCGCTCAGCGGCGCGCTGAAGTAGCGGGGAAGGGCTCGGCTCATTGCGGTCCTCGGGGAGTCGAGATTCGGGCCCGCGAGTGTAGGGAGCCCGTGTTGCAAGCGCACGGGGCAAGAGCGCCCCCAAGCGCCCTTGTGAGTCACGCGCTCGCCAGCGAAGCTAGCCGCGAGGCTGGATGTACTGCGTCTTGGTGTTCATGCGAGGGCCCGAGCAGGGGGAGACGATCGCCGTCCCCAAGGGGACCCGTGTGAGCGTGGGGCGCTCCAGCAAGTCGGGCCGCAAGGTGCGCGACAGCCACCTCTCGCGGGTCCACTTCGAGGTCGACTACACCGGACCGCGCGCGCTGGTGCGCGACATGGGCAGCCGCAACGGCACCTACGTCAACGGCAAGCGAGTCCGCGAGCAGAAGCTCAACGACTACGACCGGGTGCTCGCGGGCGAGCAGAGCTGGGACGTCAGCTACGTGCACAACCTCGCCGACCTCGAGGACGAGGCCGAGGAGACGATGTCCTTCCTCGACCAGCTCAAGCCCTGCGTCTCCTGCGGGCGCGAGATCACGCTGGCGACCTTCGCCGATGGCGACGTGCCCGAGTCGGGCGGCAACTACCTCTGCCCCGACTGCTCGATCGTGCTCTCCTTCGAGAGCAACGAGTTCCACGGCTTCGAGATCCTCAAGCGCCTCGGCGCCGGCTCGGCGGGCCTGGTGTTCCTGGCCCGCCAGATCGTGCTGGACCGCGTCGTCGCGCTCAAGGTCCTGCGCCGCAAGCAGAAGATCAGCAAGCGGACCGAGGAGCGCTTCATTCGCGAGGCGGCCACGATCTCCAAGCTCGACCACCCGCACATCGTGAAGGTCTACGACGCCAGCCCCTTCCCCAAGGGCTACTTCATCGTGATGGAGTATTTCGAGGCGACCGACCTCCAGAGCCTGATCGAGAAGCGCGGCGCGCCCTCGGTCCCCGTGGCCGTCTCGATCGGCCTGCAAATGTGCAAGGCGCTGCACTACTCGGGCAAGGAGGGGATCGTCCACCGCGACGTCAAGCCGGCCAACATCCTCTACCGGGCCGACACCGGGGTCGCCAAGCTGACCGACTTCGGCCTGGCCAAGCGGATCGGGATCTCGGCGGGAACCCGCGACGGCGAGGGCGTAGGCACCCCCTGCTACATGCCCCCCGAGCAGGTCAACAACGCGCGCAACGTCGACCACCGCGCCGACGTCTACTCGCTCGGCGCGAGCCTCTATCACCTCCTGACGGGGCGCTACCCGATCATCGCCAACAACCTGCAGGAGTTCGTCCAGGGGATCCTCGAGCGCGACCCGCCGCCGATCGAGCGCTTCAACCCGCGCGTCCCGCGCGAGATCTGCGAAATCGTCCGCAAGTCGATGAAGAAGCGCGCGGACGACCGCTTCCAGGACGCCCAGGAGATGTACGCCGCCCTCGACGCCGCGCGGCGCCAGTACAAGATTCCGGCCCCGCCCCAGCTCGGCGCCCGCTAGAGAACGCCCTGAGAGCGCCTGTGCGCGCCCTCTCGCTCGATTGGAGATTCGCCTGAACGTTTCCCCTGGGGCGGCGTTGTTCTCCCCGTGCACGCCCCGCCCCAGCTCGGTGAACCCGCTCTGACGCCCGCCAGCGACGAGACCCTGATGGCCCTCTGCTGCGCCGGCTCCGAGCGCGCCTTCGCCCAGCTCGTCGAGCGCCACTCGCCCGCGGTGTTTCGCTACTTCAGGGTCGCGACGGGCGAGGCCGAGCGCGCTCACGACCTGGTCCAGGAGACCTTCCTGCGCGTCTACGCCCACCGGGAGCGCTACCAATCCGGGGGGCGCTTCAGGCGCTGGCTCTTCGTGATCGCGGCCAACCTGGCCCGCGACGAGCGCCGCCGCCTGCAGCGCCGACCCAGCCCGCCCTCGCTCGGAGAGCGCGACCTGCCCGCCGAGACCCCCAGCCCCGAGCAAGCCGCGCTCGCCGCCGAGCGCCTGGAGCGAACCCGCGCCGCCCTGGCCGGCCTGCCCCCGCCCCAGCGCGACGCGCTGCGCCTGCGTCTGCTCGAAGGCCTTGACTTCGCCGCGATCGGCGCCGCCCTCGGCTGCCCGCCCGCCACCGCCCGCACCCGCGTCCACTACGGCCTCAAGGCGCTGCGCGCCAAGCTCGCCGGAGGGAACCCATGACCAACCCTGCCACCCCCTGTGACTCCGAGGCCCTCTGGGCCATGGCCGTCGGCACCCTCGAGTCGGACGAGGAGGCCGCCCAGGAGTCGCACCTCGCCGGCTGCCCGCACTGCCAGGTGCTCTTCGGCGAGATCCGCGCCGACGTGGAGGCGCTGGGCTACCAGCGCGAGGCGGCGGCCTCCGCCGAGGCCCAGGCCGCCGCGATCCTGGCCCGGACCCGCGAGGTCCGCGCCCGCGGGCGCCTGCTCCGCTGGGGGGTCGTGTGCGCGCTCTTCCTCGGCGCGCTGGCCTTCGGCCTCGCGGCGGCCCACCGCCTGACCGAGAAGGCGCTCAACCGCCAGGAGCTGTGGCGCGTCGAGCACGCGATCCAGCGGCTCCAGAACGCCCGGGGCGCCTACCCCACGGACGAGGACGCCCTCGCGGCGGCGCTGCGCGAGCTCGCTGACCCCGAGCTGCGCCTCGACGAGCGCGGGCTCCCCCTCGACCGCTGGGACCGCCCCTTCCGCTACCGCTTCCCGGGCCGCCGCAATCCCGGCCTGTTCGACCTCTGGAGCGTGGGCCCCGACGGGATCGACCAGGACGGCGGCCCCGACGACCAGACCAACGGGCCGCGCTAGCGCGGAGTCAGCTCCTCGCGCGCGCGGCGGAGGTGCCAGGCCAGCCAGGGCGGCTCGCCCGCGAGGTGCTCCTCGCCCAGGGCGGCCGCCAGGTCCGTCGCGGCGTCCTGGGTCCAGAGCGCGCACAGGGCCGGGACGCGCTCCAGGCCGCGCCGGTCGCGCAGCTGCTCGACCAAGGCGGCGCGGACCTCGGGCTCGAGCGCGGGGTCCGCGCCGCCGCCGAGGCGCGCCAGCGCGACGCCCCGCAGGTGGACCAGCGCCTGGGACCTGGGTGCATACTCCTTCACTTCGCCCTGGGCCTTGGTCGCGAGCGGCCCCAAGCGCAGCAAGAGCAGCAGCGCGGCCGCGTCGGCGGCCGGACCTTGCTCCTCGCTGAGCGCACGCCGCACCCCAGCCACCAGGCTGGCCATGTCCTCGTTGGGGAGCGCAGCCGCGGCCAGCAGGGCGACGCGCACCGGCTCGGCGGCCGTGCCGTCTCGCCCGATCCCCAGCGAGAGCAGCTCGAGCTGCAGGGGCTCCAGCGGCGCGTCCTCGCCGCCCACGGCCAGCAGGGCCTCGCTGAGGTGCAGCCCCGCCCAGGCCGCGTCGCGCTGCGCGGTGCGCAAGGGCGCGAGCAGCGGGCGCGCGCGCGGCCCCAGCTCGACCAGGAGCGGCGCCAGCGCGCGGTGCAGCCCGGGGTCGTCGTCGCGCAGCCCCTCGCCCAGGAGCTCGAGCCCCGCGGCGAAGTCGGCCCCTGAAGCCGCGCGAAGCTCCCCGCGCGCCAAGAGCCTCAGCGCGCGAACCGCGAGGTCGGCCTCGGCCGAGGCCGCGGCCGGCTGTTCGGCTGGCGGCGCGAGCCGCAGGGCCAGGGCCGCGGCGAGGCGCACGAGGGGACGCGGCGCGCCCAGCGCCTCGCGCAGCGCGGCCCAGGCGGCCGGGAGCTGCAGCTGCCCGAGCAGGAGCGCCGCGCCCAGGGCCCGCTCGGTCCGCGGCGAGCTCAGCCGGGCTCGCAGCGAGCTGAGGGCAGGCGCGCCGATCCCGACCAGGGCCTCCCCCGCGATCTCGACCGTGCGCACGTCGCCGTCGTCCAGGAGCCGGGTGAGGGCTGCGACGACGTCGGGGCCCTCGGCGCGCAGCGAGCGATAGAGCAGCGCGGCGAAGCGACGCGCGTCCCGGTTGGGGTCCCTGAGCGTCTCCACCCAGAGGGTGCCGAGGGTGTCGCGCAGGGCGCGCGGGTCGGGCGACTTGCTGAAGTCGGTCCGCTCGACGATCTGGCGCGCGCGCTGCAGCGTCCGCCAGCGCTGCCCCGGGTCGCGGGCCCGCATTCCGTTCAGGAGACGGCGTGGCGTCGAGGAGGCGGGCGCGTCCGCCTCGGCCGGCAAGGGCGCGTAGGGGAGGAGCGCAGGGGCCTCGGCGGGGGCGGGCGGGCGCAGGCGGCCGTAGGCCTGCAGCGAGGCGAGCCGGCGCCGCACGCTCCCGAGGGGATCCGCGGCGTAGCCGGGGAAGACCTCGGCGAAGCGCTGGCGCGCCAGGCGATAGACCACCAGCCGGCGCGAAGGCGTCGCGAGGGCCAGGCGGTCGCCGGGCCCGAAGGCCGCGGCCTGAGCCAGCTCGGGCAGCTCCCGCAGCAGGCGCCCGCTGCTCGCCTCCCACAGCCGCGCGCGAAAGGCGCGCGAGACGGTCAGCACCCGCTCGCCGCGGGCGTCGAAGGCCACGCTCGCGACCCCGCCTTCGTGGCCCGGGAAGGTCTGCAGCAGCCGCGGACCCGCGAGCTCCCACAGCGTGGCCGCGCCGCCCTCGTGCCGCGCGACCAGGACCCGCTCGCCGCGGGGCCCCCAGGCGACGTCCCACACGGGGCGCGGGCCGTTGGTCTTCAGCTGGCGGAGGACGGTCCCCCCCGCCGCGTCCCACAGGACCAGCTCGCCGCCGGCGCCGCCCACCAGCAAGCGCCCCTGCGGGCCGTAGGCCAGGCAGAGCGGGTCGCCCTGGCGGTTGCGCAGCGAGCGCCGCCGGCCTCCCTGGAGCAGCCACAGGGCGTGGCTGTCCCGCAGGCGGTAGCCGGGGTGCGTCCCGAAGGCGTCCTCACCCGCGACCCAGGCCAGGGTCCCCGCGGGCCCGATCGCCAGGTCCTTGAGCGGCGGAAAGCGCGGGTGCCAGCGGAAGCCTTCGACCTGCTCGGCGCGCGCCCCCTCGCGCCGCCAGCGCCGCAGCTCGCGGTCCGCGCCGAAGGTCGCCAGGCTCCGCGCGGCGGAGTCCACCGCGGCCAGCTGGACCGCGCCCTCGTGCGCGCGCCAGCGCGCGGTCGGCTCGGAGCCGCGGAACACGGTCAGCTCGCCCGTCGCGGAGCCGAGCACGACCTCCGACCCCCACCAGGCGAGGGTCGTCAGCGCCACCTCGCTGGCCTCGAGCGAGACCTCCCGCTCGTCGCGCGCGTAGGCCCGAGCCACACCGTCCGCGCCCGCGAGCACGAGCGCCTCCTCCTCCAGCAGCGGCTGGCCGGTCCCGCCCGTGGTCGCGTGATAGCCCATGACCTCCAGGACCCGCTCGCCGTCGGCGAGGCGCCACACCCGGTGCAGGCCGCCGAGGGTCGCGCTGGCGACGTGCTCGCCGCTGGGGTCGAGGGCCAACGCGCCTACGGGTCCGCCGGCGTCGAACACGCCGCGGGCTCGCCCCTTCGGATCCCACACGCGCACGGTCCGGTCCCGGCCCGCCGAGACGCAGCCGCCCTCGGGCAGGGCCACGACCGCGGTGATCGGCCCGCGGTGGGCTCGCACCCGCCACAGGGGCCGCAGGTCGTCCGGCGCGCGCCACCGCTCGAGGTCGCCCTCGCCGGTGCCCAGCAGGAGGTCGGGCGGCAGCGCCGAGCGCGCCGCCGGCTCGGGAGCGGAGGGGCCCCCGCTGCGCCCGCGCGCGAAGGCCGCCGCTCGTCCGCTCCCCAGGGAGCCCACGATCACGAAGGCCAGCGCGCCCTGCTCGCGCCGCCACACGCGCAGCTCCTGGCCGGAGACGCTCAGCAGCCAGCGCGCGTCCTCGCTGAGGTCGACGCCGAGCATCGGCCCGTCGAAGCGGACCCCGAGGGTCTTCTCGAGCGCCCCCGAGGCGAGGGACCACACCCGCAGCCGCCCGTCGTCGCAGGCCGTCGCGGCGAGGCCGGCCCGGCGGGACACGGCCAGGTCGTTGATCCCCGCCGGGTGCCGCAGGCGCCAGCGAGGCCGCCCCTGCGCGTCGCGCACCAGGAGCAGCCCCCCGCCGCCCGCGCTCAGCAGCTCTCCCTTCAGTCCGCGATCCACGGCCCGCAGCGCGAACTGCCCCGCCAGCCGCCGCACCACTCGCCCCTGCGCGAAGTCGTAGAGGTAGAGCGAGGCCGAGGAGGCGAGCGCCAGCTGCCCCTCGTCAGGGCCCGCGAAGGCCAGCTGGCGCGCCTCGGTGCCCAGCAGGCGACGCAGCTCGCCGCTGCTGAAGTCCAGGAGCAGCAGCTGGTCCTCGAGCCCCAGCGCGACGCGCCCCCCGCTCGAGTCGACCGCGAGCGCCCAGGCCTTGGCGCCCGCGAGCTTCAGCTCGCGCACGCTCGGCCCAGCCTCGAGGTCTCCTGCCAGGTCCCAGCGCTCCAGGCGCAGCCCGCCCGCCTGCGGCGCGACGACCACCAGCCAGCGCCCGCCGCGGTCCAGGGCCAGGGCCTGGCAGGCGCTGCCCTCGAGCAGGCGCGCGCGCCCCCCGCCCGCGTCGAGGCGGTCGAGGGTGAAGCCCTTCCCGAAGATCTGCCGGGTCGCGAAGAGCAGGCCCGCTGGGGTCGGGCAGAGCTGCGTCGCCGCCCAGGGGGACCAGCCCAGCTTCGTCCGCGAGCGGGCCAGCACCTCCCCCGCCGCGTCCCAGCAGAAGAGCTCGTCCCGATCGGCCACCCAGAGCTGACCCCGCGGCCCGAACCCGCCCGCGTGGAGCGTGCTGGGGGAGAAGCGGTTCGGCAGGTGCTCGTAGGGGGGCGGCACGCGCGGGTTGACCCGCAGCGCCACGCAAGCGCCGGACTCGAGCTCCCAGGCCAGGAGCTCCGCGCCGCGGCAGGCCAGCAGCCGCGACCCGTCTGGGCTGGACGCCAAGGCCCCGATTCGCAGCGGGGACATGCCGTAGCTGCGCTGCGGGAGGCACTGCTCGTAGGTCTCGTGGGCGAGGGCCGCCGCCGAGCGCTGCACCTGCTCCAGCCGGTCCAGGGAGCTCCGCCCGCGCGGGTCGCGGGCGGAGCGCGCGACGGGGCTCAGGCTGGTCAGCAAGGCGCTCGCGGCCGAGCCGACGGCCGCCGCGTCCGCGACCAGGCGCACCCGCTCGCCCGCGCCGACGCGATCGCGCGCTCGCCACACCTGCTCCAGCTCGGCCTCGACCAGCGCCACCTTCGTGAGCGCGGCCTCCAGCTCCGCGCGGCCCTGCGCCTGCTCGGCAGCCTGCGCGGCCTCGCGCGCCTCGCCCGCCGCCCGGTCGGCGCGCTGCGCCTGCCGGCGCGCCTCCTCGGCCTGGGCGTCGGCGCGCTGGCCCTGCGCGATCGCGTCCGCCCGCTGGCGCTTCGCCTCCGCCGCCTGGAGGTCGGCCCGCTCGGCGGCTTCGCGCGCCTTCTTCGACGCGTAGACCGCCTGCTTCCGGTTGCGATCCGCCCGGGCCCGCTCCTCGTTGACCAGATAGAGCCCGACGCTCAGACCGACCACGATCGTGACCAGCGCCAGCGCCAGGCGCGCCCGGTTGCGCCGCGCGCTCAGCTCGCGCGCCGCGCGCGCGGCCCCGGCCGCCGCGACCTCGTGGCGCAGCGCGCGGACCTCGTCGTCCGCCGCGGGGAGCGCGTCCGCCTGCGCCGCCGCCAACCCGAGGTCCCCGGCCCCCAGCGCTTCGCGCGCGAAGGCCAGGCGCGCGGCCCGCTCCCCGGCGTGCGCCCGCGCGTTGTCCTCCCAGAGCACGAGCGCCTGGTGGTAGCCGGCCACCGCCTCGGCGAACTGGGCGTAGCGGCGGGTGCGCTGGCCCTCGTCGAGCTCGGCCTCGCCCTCGGCGCCCCGCAGCCGCGCCAGGGTCTCGTCGGCGCCGGCCGCGATCCGCGTGCTCTCGCGGTGCTCGAGGTGCTCGCGCAGCTCCCGCTGGAAGTCGAGCACGCTCGGCCGCTCCTCGGGGTCCTTGGCCATGGCGCGCCGGCAAGTCGCCGCCAGGTCGGCGGGCGCGTCCGCGGGCAGCTCCGGCGGCTCGCCCGCCAGGGCTGCGCTCAGGACCGCGTAGAGCGAGGCCCCGCGGTGCGGCGGCGCGCCGCTCAGCAGCCGGTAGAGGATCGCGCCCAGCAGGTAGACGTCGGTCGCGGGGCCGAGCCGCTCGCCCTCGCCCGAGGCGAGCTCGGGGGACATGTAGGCCGGCGTGCCGGCGGGCGCCCGGACCGAGGAGCGGTGCAGCAAGCCGCT
>MDTG01340270.1_pt1 | contig 18384 bp, 18 predicted proteins | sample 811421 | NCBI WGS metagenome assembly MDTG01 (sample SAMN05326645, study PRJNA326480) | marine metagenome | isolation source: seawater | place: Pacific Ocean: South East | collected 2011 | reverse complement strand
TGGGCCCTCAGGGACTTGAACCCCGGACAAACGGATTATGAGTCCGCTGCTCTAACCAACTGAGCTAAGGGCCCTAAAAAGCAGGGAAATTTATTATATAACATATATAATAACATAGTATTATTTATTTATTTCATATTTACCCGTCTGAATATCCCATAATTTTTTATAACTATTTTTATTTTTAATAAGTTCATTATGGTTGCCTTCTTCAATAATGTTCCCATCTCCTATAACTATGATGTTATCTGCGTTTCTAACTGTAGATAGCCTATGCGCAATAACAATAGTTGTTCTATTTTTTGAAATCTCATTTAATGCAACTTTAATTAGATGCTCAGTTTCATTATCGATAGCTGATGTCGCTTCATCAAAAATTAGAATTGGAGGATTTTTATAAATTGCTCTTGCAATAGCAATACGTTGTTTTTGTCCTGAGGATAATTTCTGCCCCCTCTCTCCAATAGGAGTATCATATTTATCAGGTAATTTATTTATAAATTCTAAGCATTGACTTAGCTTAGCAGCTTCTTCAACCTTCTTATTATTAAATTCTGTTTCAGGATAAATAATATTTTCTTTAATTGATCCATCAAACATAAAAATATCTTGACTTACATAACCGATATTTTCACGAAGATTTTTTAATTTTATATTTTTAATATTTGTATTTCCAATTAGAATATCTCCTTTTTGAGGGTCATAAAATCTTAATAGTAATTTTATAATTGTCGTTTTTCCTGATCCTGTTTGTCCAACAATTCCAGTCAATGAATTTTTTTTGATTACAAATTTCAAATTATTAAATAGGATTTTATTATCACCATATTGAAAATTTATATTTGAAAAAGATAAATCATTATCATAACTATCTATATTAACAGCATTTTTTTTATCTTTAATAATATTCCCTGTATTTAATAAATCTAGAATTCTTTTATTAGATGCCATTGACCTTTCAAATAAATCTACAGTTTCGCTTAATGTTGTAAATGGCCATAAGAATCTTTGAGTTAAGAAAATTAATATACTGTATGAACCAATTTCTATTTTACCATTTAAAGCTAAATAACTACCAACAATCATTGTACCTAAAAATCCAGACAATACTCCCATACGTACAATAGGAACAAATGCAGAACTAAGTTTAATTGCCGATCTATTTGTTAACCTATAATTATTACTAAGTTTTTTAATTCTTAAATTTTCAATATTTTCACTTACAAAGCTTTTAATTGTTGATATACCAATTAAATTATTAAAAATTGTGTTGTTTAGTAATCCTGCTGAATTTCTAACAGCTAAATATCTTGGTGATAAATTTCTTTGGAAGAAGAAAGCAATGAGTAAAATGATAGGTACAGGTAAAATCGTAATTGAAGCAACTAATGGAGATATATAAAAAAACCATGCTCCAATTGCAATAGTTGATACTATAAGTTGAATAATTGAATTAAATCCATTATCTAAAAAACGTTCTAATTGATTAACATCATCATTCAGTTTTGCTGTAATATCTCCAACTTTTTTATTTTCGAACCATGATAAATCGAGTTTTTGAACATGACTGTAAGCATCTATTCTTATATTATGCTCAATTGACTGAGCAAGGTTTCTCCAAGATATTGAATACAAATATTGAAAAATAGATTCAAATGCCCAAATTAAAAATGTTATAATGCCAAGTATAGTAATTTGAGATTCTATACTATTAAAACCAAGATTTGCAATAAAACTATTTTCTTTCCTTACTACTAAGTCAACTGCTGCGCCTAATAATATCTCTGGTGCAATATCAAATAATTTATTAATTATTGAGTATATTGCTGACTTTATGATTTGCCATTTCCAAGGCTTAGCATAGATTAAAAATCTTTTAAATGATTTAAATGAACTATCAGTTTGATTCATTACCTATATTTTTTATTTAGTTCATTCATATTTTTTTCAATTTCAGATAGTTCCTTAATTATAGAGTTTATATTTTCTTCATTACTAGTTTTTATTTTTTCTCTTAAACTTAAAATTTCTTTTTTCAGAATACGCTTTTCAAATCTTATAAGGCAGTCTATTGCCATTTCTTTACAGGGAATAAATTTATTTTTATTATCATAAAGTTCCACAATTTTATTTCTAACTAAGTCGTCTTCCGTTTTATTTATAATTAAATCAATAGGAATTTCGTAATTTGAATTTAAATGAATATAAATTTTATCAAATATTTGTTGATGAATATTTGATATTAACCATTTTTTATTCATATGTTCAAATATAATATGTCTAGCTTCTGTTTCATTTGATAGGCATAGTCTTATTAAGTCATCTTCGATTAAGTTTGTTTTATCATTATCTGTAATGTTTTTTGAAACTAGAGATTTATCCTCTAGTATGGGTTTATTTTTTTTAAAAGATAATTTGCTATTTATAGTTTGTAATATATTTTCTTCACTAATTTTTATAGTATCGGCCAATGATTTTGCAGTTAATTCTCTAAAAATTGAATCCTTAATTTCAATAATATTATTTATAGATTCCTCTATAAAATCATTTATAGCATTATTACTATTATGATCAAATGTATCATAGTGAAATTTTATTACAAATGATGCATTATCTTTATCTTTTAGAAGTTCATCTTTACCTGTTTTAGTATTAAGCCAATCATCAGGATCAAATTCATTTGGAGGGCAGATAATTTTACTATTTATTGAATTTTTTAATAGTGTATACCCTGATCTTATTGCAGCCTTAATGCCGGCTTGATCACCATCTAATAATATAAAAATATTAGATGTATATTGTTTAATAATTGATGCCTGTAAATCTGTAAGTGATGTTCCCCCAATGCCTACAACATTTTTAATTCCATTTTGATATAAACGAACTACGTCCCATTGCCCTTCGACTAAAAATACATGTTTTTCTTTATTTATATGTTCTTTTGCAATATTTAAACCATATAAATTTTTACTTTTATAATAGATTGGGCTATCAAATGAATTAATGAATTTTCTCATTTTAGGTTTATCTTCTAATACCCTACCAGCAAAACCAATAACTTCATTGTTGGGATTTTTTATTGGGAAAATAACTCTCGAATTAAATGTTTCAAAATATCCATTTTTACCATTTATAAACAAACCTGATTTTTGCATTGCCTCAGAACTAAATTTTTTAGTTCTTAAATGCTCTAATAATTGTTGATTATTATTACCAGAACATCCGATATCAAAAATGTCAATCATTTCACTATTTATATTTCTACTTTTAAGATAATCTTTATATTGTATATTTTTATTATTTTGTAGTTCATTTTTATAATAGTTAGATGCAATTTCGTGTATTTCTAATAATTGTGATTTAAGATTTTTACTTTGAAAAGTTTTTTCATCAACTTCAATTTCAATATTATACATTTTACCCAGCTTTTCAATAGCTTCCACAAATTCTATTTTATCATATTGCATCAAAAAGTTAACAACACCTCCCTTTGCTCCACATCCACCAAAACAGCTATATATTTGTTTAGATGGACTTACAGAAAAAGATGGTGTTTTCTCATCATGAAATGGACATAATGCCCAAAAATTAAGTCCTCGTTTCTTTAATTCTATTTTTGATGAAATCACTTCTACAATATCAGCTGTTTCGATGATTCTTGAAATTGTTTGTTCTGGAATTCTAGCCATTATAAATGTTTATTAATTATATATGAACCTAGATTCTTGTCATGCGATGGAATGATTCTTAAATGATGTTTATCGGCAATTTTTTTTAAAATCATTTGCATATCTACTGAATTCCCAGTAATAATTTCAATAGGTAGGTTTAGAAAATTTAGAATTATAAAATCATCAATTACTATAGATGCATTTTCATGTGATACATTATGTAAATCTAGTTGTTTCACTTATTTAAGTAAAAAATTTTTAATATTATTACATGTTTTAAATAAAATAGATACTTGATTAGCTTTATTAAAAATTTTATTTTTAGAAGAATCCTGAATAGGTGATAATTCTAGAATGAATAATACTATTGAAGTAACAATTAATCCTTTAAGAATACCTAGAATCCCACCCATAAAGTTATTAACTTCCTTATCTATTTCTATAACGGGTGCATAATATATAATTAAGTTCAATATCACTCTCAGTGTATATATTAAAATAATAATTAGAATAACATATGTTATTAAAGGATTAAATATATTTTTTATAAATGGTACATATTGAAATATAAGTTTAGATAATAGCACAGCTATAAATAAACTAATTGTTTTTTTGCATTCAACTATGAAGCCATTATAAACACCAATAGCCCCTATCAATAGAAGAGTTATTATAATTATTAAGTCCAAAGGATTAACGAAATTTGTCATAAATTTTTAGTTTAGTTATTTAGATAAAATATATACAATATCTGTAATTTAATATTTTAAATTTAATTATAAAATAATATGTATAACTTGATTTATTGTTTATTCAACAATTAAAGTTATAAATTAGAGGCAATAATAAATGAAATATAATCTATGAATAATAATAGTTATAACACGTTAATTGAATTGCATCAAATTGAAAAAAGATTACTTGATATAAATAATTCTAGAGGAGATTTGCCAAGTAAAATTGATGTTGTTAAAGGTAAAATTGACAATTTAGTTAATGATAATGGTAATTATGAAAATAGATTATCAGAAATCGAAAAAAGAAAAAAGTTATTAAATAATGAAATATCAGATTTAGAAAATAAAACAAGTACTCTAAATGAACAGATGTATAAGGTTAAATCTAATAGAGAGTATGAAGCTTTATTAAGTGAAATTGACCATCTTAATAATGAAAATTTAAATTTTATTAAGGAGTTAGATGAATTTGATAGTGAAATAAAAACTATTAATTCAGCAGTGACTGAAAATAATGAAAATTTAGATTTATTAAATAAGGAATTATCAAAAAAAGAAACTCAACTAAGTGATACTAATGCTGAATTTGAAAAAGAAGAAAGGCAATTAGAAAAAGATAAAGATTTATTTATTAAAAATTTATCAGAAGTTGCAGAATCTTTAGTTGATACATATAATAGCAAAAAAGAAGAATATGATGGTTTAGCTTTTTCTGAAATTAGTAGAGGATGTTGTGGTAATTGTTATTCTCAGTTACCTCCACAATTAATGATTGATGCAAAAGATAGAGTCCAGTTAGTATCTTGCCCATCATGTAATATTTTATTATATATTGAACCAGAAGATTTAATTAACAAAGAGTAAATCGATTTGATAATCGCTTTTTTATAAAAGAGGAAAGTCCGAACTCCGCAGGGGAAAATACCTCCTAATAAGAGGAGCTTATATAATATAAGTATGGATAGTGCAACAGAAAGTAAACCGCCTTTAATTTTTAAAGGTAAGGGTGAAACGGGAAGGTAAGAGCTTCTCAGTAATAATTTTAAAATTATTAGCTTTGTAAACCCTATTTGGAGCAAGATTAAGTAACCAAGTGTTCCCCGCACGTTATAATGGTTGGTAGATCGCTTGAATTAAGCTGTGAAGCTTAATCTAGATGAATGATTATCTGAAAAACAGAATTCGGCTTATAAATCGATTTTTTTAAATTTAAAATGATAAATTCTTATATAAAAGGTATCTCATATTATGTTCCTGAAAAGGTCATTACAAATAATGATCTTGAAAAACTAATGGATACAACAGATGAGTGGATTACTTCTAGAACCGGTATTAAACAAAGGTATTCAGTTGGGGATGAACCGTTAGGACCTTCAGATTTAGCAGTAAAGTCTACAGAAAAAGTTTTAAAAAAAACGAATACAAGTATTGAAGAAATAGATTTTGTTATTTTTGCAACCTCATCACCAGATTATTACGTACCTGGAGCTGGTTCTGTTTTCCAGAATAAAATGGGATTAAATAATATTGGGGTTTTGGATATACGACAAGGATGTGCAGGATTTGTATATGCTCTTTCTGTTGCTGATCAATATATTAAATCTGGCACATATAAAAATATTTTAGTCATAGGTGCAGAAGTACAAACCACGCAGTTAGACTATGATACTCAGGGTAGAGGAACAGCAATTATTTTTGGTGATGGTGCTGCTTCTGCTTTAGTAAATCCAACTAATGCTAAAGGCAAAGGTATTTTATCTTCCCACCTTCATTCTGATGGTAAGTATATTGATGAACTTGGTACTATCGCTCCAAGTCCTAAAATTAAAGGTCTAATAAATAAAAAAAATATTGAAGATAGAGAGCATCACATTTTTATGAATGGTAGAGAGGTATTTAAGCATGCAGTTAAACGTTTTCCAGAAGTTATTTTGGAAGGATTATCTTATAATAATTTAAATATAGATGATGTTAGTCTAGTGATCCCTCACCAGGCTAATTATAGAATTACTAAAGCTGTTCAACAAAATTTAAAAATTGAAGAAGAAAAAGTTTTTTCAAATATTCATAAATATGGTAATACCACTGCTGCTTCTATTGGAATAGCTCTATCAGAAGCAGTTGATGAAAATAGAATTAAAGATAATGATACGATTGTTTTAGTCGCTTTTGGAGCAGGGTTTTACTGGGCATCAATAATATTAAAATGGCATAATGAGTAAGATATATTTAAAAGAAGAACATTTATTATTACGCCAAATGGTTAGAGACTTTTCTAATCAAGAATTAAAACCTATTGCTCAAGATATAGATAAAAATTCAGAGTTTCCTCTAGAATCTATAAAAAAAATATCAGAACTAGGATTAATGGGAATTCCATGGTCTCAAGATTTTGGAGGTGGTGGAATGGACAATATTTCTTTAGTTATAGCAATTGAAGAGATGGCTAAAGTATGTGTTTCTACTGCTGTAACTGTTATGGCACATACTAGTTTAGGAACAGGTCCATTTGCTTTATTTGGTACTCAAAAACAAAAAGAATTTTATTTAAATAAACTATCAAAAGGGGAAATGATAGGAGCCTTTGGATTAACAGAACCAAATGCAGGAAGTGATGCGGGGAATACTCAGACAATAGCAACACTTAGAGACGGTAAGTTTATTGTTAATGGTCAAAAAGTATTTTGTACAAATGCAGGGTATGCTGGAGTTATAATTTTTACTGCTCAAATAATAGAAGATGGTAATAACAAAGGTATAGGAGCTTTATTTGTTGATGCAGGTACTAAAGGATTAAAATTAGGTAAACCAGAAAATAAAATGGGATGGAAAGGTTCTGACACACGATCTGTATTTTTCGATCAAATGGAAATTCCTGCAGATAATATGCTTGGTGATCCAGATAAAGGATTTAAACAATTTTTAAAAACATTAACTGGAGGAAGAATTACTATAGCTGCTCTTTCTCTTGGTATATGCGAAGCAGCCTATCAAGCTTCTTTAAAATATTCTAATGAACGTACAGCATTTGGTAAAAAAATTAATAAATTTCAATCAATTGGATTCAAATTAGCTGATATGGCTACTCAGATAGAAGCTGCTAGACATTTAGTATATCATGCTGCTTGGTTAAAAGACAATGGTGAAGATATTATTAAAGAAGCTGCCATGGCAAAGTTGTTCACAAGTGAATTAGCAATGCGATTAACTACAGATGCTATCCAGATTCATGGTGGATTTGGATATATAAGAGAATATAATGTAGAAAGATTTTTTAGAGATGCAAAAATTCTTGAAATTGGTGAAGGCACAAGTGAAGTTCAGCGAATAATTATATCAAGAGAAATTCTAAAATCTATAGAATATTAATATTTGTGATAGATATTAGTATATTAAACGATTATAACAAAAATATTTCATTTAATAGTAGTTCAATAGAAACTATTATAAAAAAAATACTCTCCAAATACAATATTAGTGATGCAAGTATATCTATTATTTTATCAAATAAAACCCTTTTAAATAAATTAAAGAAAGATTATTTTAATTTAAATCATTTTACTGATGTTATTGCATTTAATTTAGAGGAAAAGGGAGATTCTCTTGATGGAGAGGTATACATTAGTATTGATGATGTATCTGAAAATTCTAAAGAATATAGAGTAGATTTTAATGATGAATTTAAAAGAGTAATTATTCATGGAGTATTACATCTTATAGGTTTTGAGGATAATACAAAAAAAGCAAAAAAAGAAATGACTACATTAGAAAATAGTTACATGACACTTATTACAGAAAAATTAATTTATTTTAATAAATGATTATATTTATTTTTATAATATTATTTTTTATTTCAGCATTTTTATCTGCTAGTGAAACTTCTTTTTTTAATCTACGTAAACATGAAAAGGTTAATAAAGAAGTTAAAAAATTATTAAGTAAACCAAGAGAACTTTTAACATTTATACTTATTGGGAATACCCTAGCTAATATTGCTATAGGATCAATAGCTGCAAGTTATACTATTAATGTTTTATCAAAAAAAATTGATTATATCAATAATGAGAATTTACTTTTTATAGAAGTTATAGTTATAACTTTATTGATACTTATATTTGGAGAAATTATACCTAAAACATTTGCAGTAAATAGGTCAATTTATTTTTCAAATTTAATGAGCATGCCAATAATAATTTTATTAAAGGTTTTCAAACCATTCTTTTTGATTTTTTATAAAATATCCGATTTAATAATTAGAGTTAATCCATTTTCTAAGGAAAAAACATTTGATTCTGAAGAAGAATTAATAATGTTAACTGAGCTTGTTGAAGAACAAGGGACAATACAAGAAACCGAATCCAGTATGATTCAATCAGTTTTTGAGTTTGATGATAAGTTAGTTAAAGAAATTCTAACTCCAAGAGTAGATATAATAGCAATTAATTCAACAAGTTCACTAGATGATGCTATGGATTTAATAACAAATCAAAAAGTTTCTAAAATACCAGTTTATAAAGAGTCGATAGATAATATTTTAGGAATTTTGTACGCAAAGGATATTATACCATATTTAATGGGCTCTAGACCTAAAATTAATTTAGTAAATTTATCAAGAGATCCATTATTTATTCCTGAAACAAAACCAATAGATGATTTATTAGAAGATTTTAAAAATAAAAAAAAGAATATAGCCATTGCTGTAGATGAATGGGGTGGTACGTCTGGCTTGGTAACGCTTGAAGATGTAATTGAAGAAATAGTTGGAGAGGTTAGTGACCCATATGATAAAGAAGAGTATTCATTTCGTAAAATATCTAATCAACATTATATCGTTGAGGGTGCAATAAAAATTTATGATTTAGAAGAAAATCTTAATATAAAATTTCCAGATATAAGAGAGTATGATACGTTGGCTGGATATATTTTACATTCTTTGGGAGATATTCCTAAAATAAGACAGCAAGTAGATTTTAGAAACTATTCTTTCAAGGTAGTGGAATTAACAAAAAATAGAATTGATAAAGTTGAAATCAGAAAAAATAAATAATAATTTAGATAAATTAATTGATATTGTAAAAAAATTAAGAGCACCAAATGGATGTGATTGGGACAAAGAGCAAACCCATGAATCTTTAATTCCATATTTAATTGAAGAAACATATGAGGTAATTGAAGCTATAGAACAAAAAAACTTTAAATCCTTAAAAGAAGAATTAGGTGATTTATTGTTACATGTAATTTTTCAAATAGATATTTCTCAAGAATATAAACAATTTAATGTTAATGATGTTATTGATGGTATCTCTGATAAATTAATTAGACGACACCCGCATATTTTCTATGATAAAAATGATCCTAGGTATAAAGAAGATAATTGGGAATTATCTAAGAAAAAAGAAAAAAAAAGAGAGAGTGTCTTAGAGGGGGTCCCAATTGGATTGCCTGCTTTAATTAGAGCTCAGAGGATTCAAGAGAAAGCTTCAGCAGTTGGTTTCGATTGGAAATATAAAGATCAAGTTTTACTTAAAATAGACGAAGAAGTCAAAGAGTTAAAAGAAGCAATTATAGATAAAAAAGGCATTGAGGAAGAAATAGGAGATGTTTTATTTACGGTTGTTAATCTATCTAGACATTTAGGTTATGACGCTGAAGGTGCTTTGAAACAATCTATTAAAAAGTTTTCAGATAGATTTAAAAGAATAGAAAAAGATTTAAAGAAAAAAAATATAGAAATGCAGAATCTTAGTTTAGAAGAACTTGATATAATCTGGAATAAAAATAAATTAAAAGAAAATTAATTTTTTGTGGAGGCGCGCGGAATTGAACCGCGGTCCGAATAAGATCACTAAAAATATCTACATGTTTAGACTATTCTTTAATTTAATTTAATTGGCTTAAATAGTCATAATACAATTAAACGGTCCTGAATGGTCTTCATTTTAATAACTCAGGCTTTATTAAAACTAGCTCATATTAATGACATCTCATATAAAAGCTACGAGCACACCTTTAAAGAGACGGCTACTGTCAATTAAGCAGCAGCAGCGTAACCGTAATCGGCACTTATAGTGTTACTCTAAATGATTAAGGAGGTGATAGAGTATCCTCCACATGCAATCCATAGATTTTCATTACCCGTCGAAGCCAATCGCCCCCATGAGTATATATTAAAAAGCGAGTTCATAATTATACAGCTAATTTTATATTAATAAAATTATTTTTTCTGTTATTGGTATTATTTTATTTTTTATCTTACTAATAGTTCCTTAATTTTTCAGGTAGGTTTAAATATTAAATTAGTAATATTTACAATTTTTTTGTGACCCAGTAGCTCAGTTGGTAGAGCAGCACCCTTTTAAGGTGATGGTCGCAGGTTCGATTCCTGCCTGGGTCACACATAACTCCACCATTATTTAACTAAATCAGATGTATAAATTTGGATAGTCATTCCTATTCCATCTATAATAAATTGAATTGCAACAACCATTAAGATCATTCCCATAATTCTTTCAATTATTCTTAGTCCAACTGTACCTAATTTTTTTGTTAATTTTTTTGCTAGTGTTAAGATTATAAATGTTAAAAAAAGTGTAATTATAATATTAAAATAAAATATTATTCTTTGATTAAAGGAAGTTGTTTGAGCAGATAAAATCATTACAGATGTAATCGCACCAGGGCCAGCAATTAATGGAATTCCAATAGGGGAGAATGCTATATCTCCATTTGTTTCTGCCTCCTCTGACTCTTTTGGTGTTGACTTAGTTCTTGAAACCTTTGCCTCTAACATATTTAATCCAATTCTTAAGAATAAAATTCCACCTGCAATTTTAAATGCATGAATGGTTATACCATAAAAAGAAAAAATGATTTTACCCATTATTGCAAACATTAATAATAAAATACATGCAAAGAATGTACTTTTACGTATTAATCGTTTATAATCTGATAAATTATAATTTTCAGTTAGAGATAGTATTATCGGAGCAATTCCAATAGGATTTAACAATGCAAACAGTGAGGAAAATGATAGTAAAATAAATGATATATCTAATGTATCCATGATTACATTTTTTCAGGTGCTGAAATCCCCAAAATACTTAATCCGTTTTTAATAATTATACTAATAGATTTTATGAATATCATTCTAGACTTGGTTAACTCTATATCATTATCATTTATAATTCTATTTTTTGCATAATATTTATGGAACATCGATGATAAATCTAATAAGTAATTAGCAAGAATTTGAGGTTCCATAATTTCTTTAATTTTAACTATGGTTTCTTTAAACTCGATAAGCTTGTATATTAGTTTAATTTCATCATCTTTATTTAGTAATGACAAATTAGGATTATTTAATTTTAATTCATTATTATTTAATATTGTATTAATTCTTGCATTTGCATATTGTATATAATAAATAGGATTTTTTTCTGATTTTTCTTTTGCGATGTCTAAATCAAAGTTGAGATGTGAATTAATTCCTCTCATAATAAAAAAATATCTCACAACATCAGATCCTACTTGATCGATAAGCTCATCTAAAGTTATATATGTTGCCTTTCTAGTTGACATTTTTACTTGTTTGCCATTTTTTAAAATAGATATAAACTGATGTATTAAAATTTTAATTTTAGAAGAATCATATCCTAGTTGTTTGACAACTTCTAAAACGTCTGGGTATGCATCCATATGATCTGCACCAAATATATCTATACATAAATCATATCCTCTTTCCATCTTATTTACATGATAAGCCATATCAGGTAGCCTATAGGTTGGCTCACCTGATTGTTTGATTAAAACTCTATCATTTTCTCTACCTACTTTTGTACCTTCAAACCATACGGCGTTATCCTTATTATAAATAAGACCTTTCTCTTCTAGCTTTTCTATTATCTCATAAATATTTTTATTTTTATATAGTGTATTTTCATTAAAGAAAGAATCAAAAATAATACCGATATCTTTCAAAGTTTTTTTTATAGTTTTAAAAATAAATTCTTCAGCATAATCTTTAAAAATTTCATCTTCATTTTTTATTTTATCATTATATTTTTTAAATAAACTTTTTGCTATTGTAAATATATAATCGCCCTGGTATCCATCTTCAGGAAATTGATAATTTTCTCCAATCAACTCTAAATATCTAGCCTGTACAGATTCTCCTAAAATTCGCATTTGTCTACCAGCATTATTATAGTAATACTCTCTTTGTACATCATATCCATTCCATTCAAAAATATTACTTAAGGTATCACCTAAGATAGCTCCTCTTCCATGTCCAACTGTTAGAGGACCTGTAGGATTTGCACTAACAAACTCTATAAGTACTTTTTTATTGCAAGGTTCACTTTTGCCATAATTTTGATTTAAAGAAATTATTTCATTTAAATAATTAACTATACTATTTGCTTCTATACTGAAGTTTAAAAATCCAGCACCAGCAATACTAATTTTTTTAAATATAGAAAGTGAATTGAGTTTTTTTTGAATCTCAGATGCAATTTCCATTGGATTTTTTTTGAATTTTTTTGCTAGCAAGAAAGCAATATTTGTAGATAGGTCTCCAAACTCTTTATTTTTAGGTACGGATACTTGAATATCAATATTTTTATCGTGATATTTGAGCTGAATTAGAGTTTTTTGAATTTCTTGAATTATAATATTTTTCATTTTATATCTTCTATTTCTCCATCTGCCCAAAGTCTTTCGACATTATAGTATTCACGTTGTTCTTTATGAAAAACATTAATAACAATATTAATATAATCCATTAGTATCCATTTTAATCCTTCATATCCTTCAATATTTAAGGGCTTTATATTATATTCTTCAAATAATTTATCTTGGATATGATTTTTAATTGCACGTGTTTGAGGATCTGATTCAGAACTACAGTTTATAAAATAATCGGTCAATGATGTTAGTCCAGTAACATTAATTATTTTAATATCTACTGCTTTTTTATCAAGCATTAATTGAGCAATTTTATGAGCTATTTTTTTTTCATTCATAATTAAAAAGGAGGAAAGTGTTTCTTTACAGTCTCAAATGAATCTAGATTTTTATAATCTCTTCCAATAATTAATGATAAATCCCAAATACCTCTTTCATCAATTGTGACTGTTTTAATTTTTAATATATTCGCTAAATTTTTTGCTATATTTAATTTATCTTTTTTATGTACAATTATTGTAGTGTTTAAATATTCAAAATTATCTGCATTCCTACTATCAATAACATCAAACCCTTTTTTGATAAGATAATTTGAATATAAATTAGCAATTCCAGATTCGCCACAGCCATTTAAAATTTCTATTTCAGCTTTAATTACAGTATTATTTTCTAATTCAATATGCTTAGATATGGAATTTGTTGAATTATTATTTAAATACATTTTTACATAATAAATTGATACTGCAATTAATAGAATTGAAAGAATATATGCTATTGGTTTTTTCATGATGCAGATTTTTCTAATTCCTCTAATTGCTCAGCTGTATTAATTCCTGATATCTCATTATAGTTTTCAATTTGATAAATTGCTGTATCTTCTTCATTTATAAAATTAAACATATCGGTTAAGTAGTATTCCTCTTGTGCATTATGATTATCAATAAGCGGTATTGTTTTATTTAAAGTAGCTGAGTCAAAAATATATATTCCTGAGTTTATTTCATCTATTTGTTTTTCTTGATTAGTAGCATCCTTGTGCTCAACAATTTTTATTAATTGCTGTTTATTATTCTTGATAATTCTTCCATAGCCTGCAGGGTTTTCTAACTTTGCAGATATTAATGATCCTAAAGATTCATTTGAATTATGAGTATTGATTAATTTTAATAGTGTTTCTGATTTAATCATAGGTACATCACCTGATAAGATTAAAATATTTCCATTAAATTGTTTGATTTTAGGTAAGCAATATTTAATTGCATCAGCAGTACCTTTTTGAGTTTTTTGTTCAACAAAAACTATGTTTTCAGCTTTAAATTTATTGATTACTAAATCTTTTTTATAACCTACGACAACAATGATATCTTTAGGCTTTAAAGTATTAGCAGTATCTATAACATGCTTCAGTAGAGGTTTATTGTTTAAGTCATGTAACACTTTTGGTAGTTCAGAATTCATCCTAGTGCCCTTCCCGGTAGCTAAAATAATTACCATATTTTGTTTTGAATTATTCATAGAGCTTTATTATACCTCCACCTGATAGAATGTCATCAGCATAAAATACAATTGATTGCCCTGGTGTTATTGCAAGTTGAGGATCATTAAAATTCACAATAAAATCATCTCCTTCTTGAATTATTACTGCTTCTGCTTTTTTGCCATTGTACCTTATTTGACAAAGCGTGTTATGAGGGAATTCTGGTTTTTCAATTAACCAATTAAGATTTTTAACTTTACAGATATTTTTAAGTAAAGAATCTTTCTTCCCAACAACTATGTTATTATCTTTTGGATTTATTTCTTTTACATATAAGGGGTCAGGATTTGATAACCCTATACCTCTACGTTGTCCAATCGTATAATTGATATAACCATCATTCTTACCCAATTCTTTACCATCTTCATTTAAAGTTTTACCATCTTTAATTTTAGCTACTTTCTCTGGTGCATACTCATTGATAAATCTTTTATAATTATTATCTGCTATAAAACAAATTTCCATACTTTCAGGTTCTTCAGCAGTTTCAAGTTTATTATCTCTCGCAATTTGTCTTACCTCCTCTTTAGTCAATCCTCCAAGAGGTAGAATTGTTTTGCTTAATGTTTCTTTAGGTATGCCCCATAGTACATAAGATTGATCTTTCTTACTATCAACTCCTTGTTTTATAAAATGGTTACCATTCTTTTCCTCAATTTGAGCATAGTGACCTGTTGCTATATATTTTGCACCTAAAACTTTTGCTTGTTCTATAAAAGTATCCCATTTTATAAATGAATTGCATCGAACGCATGGATTTGGGGTTCTGCCACTTAGGTATTCATCAACAAAATTATCAACAACGTTTTCTTTAAAGCTGTCTGTAAAGTCGATAGTATAATGAGGGACTCCCATAGTTTCACAAACTAATTTTGCTTTATTAATAGAGCTAACAGCGCAACAGTTGTTTTCCTGGAGGTTATTACCACCAAAATTTTTGTATTCCCATAGTTTCATTGTAATACCAATAGCTTCATAGCCCATTTCAATAATTCTTAAAAGTGTTACAGAACTATCTACCCCACCTGACATTGCAACAAGCACTTTATCTTTCATTGCTTTTAACCCTATCAATTATATTTTTAATAGATATAAATAATTTATCTATATCATCTTTCACAATCATTTTACCAATTGAGATTCTTACTGAACATCTTGCTTCATTTTCTTCCATTCCTATCTCTATAAGAGCTTGTGGTGCATTTGCAGATCCTGAAGAACAAGCAGATCCATAGGATATTGCAATGCCCTGCATATCAAGATTCATTAGAAGTCCATGGCCCTCTACACCAAAAAATGTAATATTTAATATCCCAGATAATCTATTCTTTCCATTGATTCTATAGTCTATATTAGATTGTTTTAGTAATTCAATAAAATAACTTTCTAGCTTTAAGATTTGTCTTTTATTTGTATCGTGATTATCATTTGATATCTCTAATGCTTTAGCCATACCTAGTATAGAACTTATATTCTCAGTTCCTGATCTTAATCCACTTTCTTGTCCGCCTCCATCAATCAGAGGCGTTAGAGTAATCCCACTTTTACAATAAAAACCTCCAATACCTTTTGGTCCATAAAATTTATGAGCACAAATAGTAGCAAAGTCAATTTTTATAGTTGATAAATCTAAGTTTTCCTTACCAATAAATTGTACAGCATCTGAATGAAATAAAATTTTATTTTTATGTGCTATATCACCAATTTCTTTAATTGGATTGATTGTTCCAAGTTCATTGTTTACATACATAATTGAAACTAGTTTTGTATTCTCTTTTATTTCAGATTCAATGTCCTTAACATCAATAGAGCCATCTTTATTTGGTTTTACGAATGAAACCTCAATCCCATTTTCCTCTAAATTTTTTGCTAAATTTAAAACTGAAGGGTGCTCATATGAGCTTGTAATTAAATGGTCACCTTTTTTAAGCACACCTTTTAGTATGATATTATTTGATTCTGATCCACCAGATGTAAAAATAATTTCAGATGTTTTACAATTTAAAATTTTTGCAATTGAAGTACGAGATCTTTCAACAATATTATGAGATTTTTGACCTAGCATATGCATGCTTGAAGGGTTCCCATAATTTTCAATATTTGTTTTATGCATTATATCGGCAACGGCTGAATCCATTGGTGTTGTGGCGGCTATGTCAAAATACAATTGTTTAAGCATAATTTATAATCCGATTGATAGCCCTTGAAATGAGGCAATAGTATTAATAAACTTTTTTTGAGCATTGATTTCAATTTCTTTAATTTTCTCATCATTATAATCTGGAGAATAATGAAATAAAACAAGTTGTTTTACTCTAGATACAATAGCAATATCTATTGATTGTTTCCAGCTACTATGTCCCCATCCTATATGATTAGGTAAGTCTCTTACTGTAAAATGAGAATCATGAATAAGAATATCACATTCTTCTGCGATATTCAAAACATTCTTATTAAGCTCGCCATTGGAATGTTCGCAGTCAGTAACATAAACTATTTTTTTATCTCCAGTTTCTATTCTAAAAGAATTTGCTCCACCTGGATGAGCATGCTCTGAATAGAAAATTTTGGTGTCATTAATATCTAAAGTCTTTAAATCATTTGAACTTTGTTCTAATTCAATAAAATTTATATTTGCTTTATACATTGATTCTTCAACAGGCCAAAAACCTTTATTTATTAGCTGTTTTGACAAATCTTCCATTCTAACTTCATTATTAAAGCCATAAATATTTACAGTGAATTTTTCATTATACAATGGAGCGAAGTAAAAAAATCCCATAATATGATCCCAGTGATAATGACTTAAAAAAATATTTATTTTTGATGAATAAGAATCATCTGCTATAATTTTTGCTCCTAAGTTTCTTAATCCACTACCCATATCAAGAATTATTAGATCATTATTTTTAGTTCGGATTTCAACACAAGAAGTGTCTCCACCAAATTGCATTTTATCTTTATCAGGTGTTGGATTCGATCCTCTGACTCCCCAGAATTTTATGTATTCTTTATTTGAATAATTTTTCATTAGATATTAATTAGATAATTTCTATAAGATTATCTAATATATAATATAAAATATATGTTTTAAAAATCTAAATAAAGATATGTCAATATGAATAAAAATATAGAAAATAATAGGAGTGCAGAAAGCTTATATCTTATTCTAGCTAGTGTTTTTGTGGCCTCCCTGGTTTCTTGTAATTTGATTTTTCAAAAATTTTTTCAATTAGACATATGGTTACCATTTATTGGAACCTATACTTTTGAACAGTCTGTAGGCCTGCTTCCTTACCCAATAACTTTCTTGGTAACTGATATTATTTCAGAGGTTTATGGACAAAAAAGAGCAAATAAGGTCGTTACAGCTGGATTATTTGCTAGTATATTTATGCTTATTATAGTAACAGTTTCAGATATGACTCAGGCAGCATCTTGGTCTCCTGTAGACGACCAAACTTTTAGTAGTGTATTTGGCTTATCAGGTGCTGCAGTTTTTGCATCAATGATGGCTTATTTAATTGCTCAGTATATTGATGTTAGAGTATTTCATTTTTGGAAAAGGCTTACTAATGGCAAACACCTTTGGCTTAGAAACAATGCATCAACAATGTTTTCTCAATTTGTAGATACTTTTTCTGTTTTATTTTTACTTTGTTTATTTGATGTTATTGCTTGGGATAGGTTTTCAATATTATTATTAAATGGTTTTTTATTTAAAGTTTTCTTTGCTGCTTTTGATACGCCAATCGCA
>MDTG01187454.1_pt1 | contig 18384 bp, 17 predicted proteins | sample 811421 | NCBI WGS metagenome assembly MDTG01 (sample SAMN05326645, study PRJNA326480) | marine metagenome | isolation source: seawater | place: Pacific Ocean: South East | collected 2011 | reverse complement strand
ATTTTATAAATAACATTTAAAAACTTAATTTAATCTTTTAATAACTTAGAGTAAATTTCTTAGAATTATCACCAGATACTATTTGATCGTAAATCCATTTATATGTTTGCGACAGCCCATCCTTAAGTTTAATTGATGGTGCCCATTGAAGGTCATTTAAAATTTTTGAGTTATCACTTGATCTTCCTCTTACGCCTTTCGGTTTATCCAATTGATATTTTTTTTCAACTTTGAAATTGCTTATATCTTCTATAATAGATATCATTTGATTAATACTTACCTGTTCATCACTACCTAAGTTATATACATCTGTAAGTTTTGAATTAAATATTTTTTGAGTACCTTCTAAACAATCATCTATAAACATGAAGCTTCTGGTTTGCTCACCATCCCCCCATACATCGATACTATTCTTTTTATTCATTTTAGCTAAAATTATCTTTCTGCATAATGCAGCAGGAGCTTTTTCTCTGCCACCATCATAAGTACCCATTGGACCATACACGTTATGATACCTTATTACTCTAGTCTCTAAACCAAAGTCCTCTGTAAAATGTCTACACATTCTTTCACTAAATAATTTTTCCCATCCATATCCATCCTCGGGTTCTGCTGGATATGCATCCTCTTCTTTTAACCCAGGCACAAAGACTGTAGTTTGTTTTTTTGCATTATAAACACATGCGCTTGATGAGAAAAAGTATTTCTTAACTTTATTCACCAAACATGCTCTTAAAAGATTTGTATTAATTAAAACTGACAACATACACTCTGCTTTGTTATTTTCTATAAATCCCATTCCACCCATATTACAGGCCATATTATAAATATAATCTACTCCCTCTGAGGCTTTTAGACAGTTTTCATATTCTTTTAAATCAAATGAATAATTTTTATTTTCTTCAAATATTTGAAACCAATATTCAAATGGTTTTGTATCTGCACAAACTACCTTGTGACCTTGGTTAATCAATGATTTAACCAAATGACCACCAATAAAACCTCCAGCTCCAGCAACTAAATAAGTACTCATAATTAGGAAAGTAATAATATTAATTGTAAGATTGTCAAATAATAAAAATTCTATTGTTTAAATTATAAGTATCTTAAGTTAAATTAATTAAAATTTTAATATATTCGTATTAAAAGTAAATTATATTATTTATCTAATTTTTGATTTTAATGAACAACTGATAAATATGAAAAAAATATTTAATCTCTATACATTTACTTTATTTAAACTTATTATTTTTAATTTTCTTAGTTTGGGTAAAAATAAATTAGGAAATTTTATTTATAAGAATTATAAAAATTCTTACTCTCAAATTTTTCAGGACTTATTTGTAATTTTCTCATCTAAGCAAAAAAAAAACGGATTTTTCATTGAAATTGGTGTCGGAAATGGAGTTGATTTAAGTAACTCCTTATTGTTAGAAAAAAAATATAATTGGAAAGGAATTTTATGTGAACCTGATATTAGAAATTTTGAAAATATAGAAAAATTTAGAAACTCTATACTCGTTAAATCAATGATAACTGACAGGTGTAACAAAAATGTTGAATTTTTTTTGAATAATGACCCATATTCATCCTCGTTTAAAAATATAAAGGGAACAGAAGAAAAAATTAATTCTAAGAGTCTCTGTTTAAATCATTTATTTAAAAAGTATGAGCTAAAGGAAGTTGACTACATTTCCATTGATACAGAGGGTAATGAATATGAAATTCTTAAAAATTTTAATTTTAAAGAATATAAAGTAAATATATTTACTGTAGAACATAATTTTAATTTTAAGAAAAGAGAAAAAATTAGAAATTTATTAAAACATAATGGATATAAAAATATTTTTAAATTTTTATCTCACATGGATGATTGGTATATTTTAGAAAAATCACATTTCTAAATATTTCTTTTTATTTCTTTCAAAATCTTTTATAGTGAGATCAATCGACTTATCCAGTGGCCACCTAGGTTTCCATCCATATTTTTTTGCAATTCTGCAGTCAAGAATTTTTCTCGGAGTACCATCTAAAATTTTTTGATTATTAAATTTTATCTTTTTTTTGTACCCTAATTTTTTAGAGACTAAATTTATATATTGTTTAATTGTTTTTTCATAACCACTACCAATATTAATTAAATTATGATTTGTTTTTTTTTTAAGGAAAAAAATACAAGCCTCTGCTAAATCATCTACATAAGTAAGTTCCCTTTTAGCCTTTCCTGTTCCCCAAAATAATAGAGGTTTTTTATTTTTTTTTGCTAAATAAATTTTTTTTATAACTGCAGGTAAGAAATGAGAATTTTCTAAATTATAATTATCGTTAGGGCCATATAAATTTGACGGCATTAAACTTCTATAATTTCTACCATACTGATGATTATAACTTTCACATAATTTTACTCCAGCTATTTTAGCTAAAGCATAATATTGATTTGTTGGCTCTAGCTCACCTGAAAGCAAGTATTTTTCTTTAATGGGTTGTTTTGAATATTTTGGATATATACAGCTTGAGCCTAAAAAAATTAAATTATTAACATTAGAAATATGAGCACCTTTTATAATATTGTTCTGTATTGATAAATTTTCATAGATAAATTCAGACTTAAAATTATTATTTGCTTTTATGCCACCAACTTTAGCCGCACATATTATAATTGCGTCAGGTTTTGTTTTCTTGATAAACTTAAAAACTTTTGCTTGATTTGTTAAATTTAATTCTTTTCTTTTTCTTAAAATTATTTTTTTAAAACCCTTTTTTTTTAAAACTCTTAAAATTGAAGATCCTACAAGACCTGTATGCCCAGCTAAATATATTTTAGAGTTCTTATTTATCATTTTTTAATTCAAAATCTATCATTTCTTTAACCAGATCCTGAATTCCAATTTTTGGTTTCCATTTAAGCAATTTCTTTGCTTTACGAAAATCACCTTTTAAAGACTCGACCTCTGTAGGCCTGAAGTACTTTTTATCTATTTCGATAATTACTTTTTTGTTCCAATAACACTTCTCATTTAATCCTTTTCCTTTCCAAACAATTTTCATTTTTAATTGTTTGGCACAAAAACTTATAAATTGTTTAACGGAATATTGATGTCCAGTGGCGATTACAAAGTCGTTAGGTTTTTTTTGTTGCAGCATCTTCCACATTGCAACAACATAGTCTTTGGCATGACCCCAATCTCTTTTTGCATATAAATTTCCAAGAAAAAGTTTTTTTTGTTTATTTTTATAAATTTTACATAGAGCTGATACAATTTTTTTTGTTACAAATGTTTCGCCTCTAATTGGGCTTTCATGATTAAATAATATGCCATTACAAGCAAAAATATTGTATGCCTCACGATAATTGATTGTAATCCAATGAGCAAATAATTTAGAAACCGCATAAGGGCTTCGGGGGATAAAATGTGTTTTTTCATTTTGAGGCGGTTTAGCTGCACCAAACATTTCAGAAGTTCCAGCTTGATAATATTTTACTCTTTTATTTAAATTTAGTGATTTTATAGCATCTAAAATTCTTAAAGTTCCAATTGCACCAACATTTGCACTGTACTCAGGTACATCAAAAGATACCTTTACATGTGATTGGGCTGCTAAATTATATATCTCATCTGGTAAAATATTTGATATTGAATTTAATACTGACAAAGAGTCTGTTACATCCCCATAATGAAGGTAAAAATTTGTTTTAAAATGTGGATCTGTATAAATGTCGTCTAATCTTTTCGTATTTAATGAAGAACTTCTTCTTTTAATGCCATGAACCAAATAACCTTTTTTTAGAAGCAATCTGGCTAGATAAGATCCATCCTGACCTGTTATACCATAAATTAATGCTTTTTTTTTCATATTTTTTTTAATTTATTTTTTCATTTAAGGCTAAATTTAAAAAATTTTTATGCATTTTTATTATAATTTTATTTTAAAAACTTTATACGAATATATATACATTACTTTTAGGTAATCATAGTTCAAATATAAGTAATTTTTAACTATTGAATCTTTGTTGTTAATAAAAATTTTTAAAGATGTTGGGTAATTAAAAAGATATTTTAATCATGCAAGTCTTTTATTGGTTAAAAATATAAATATTATGCTATAAAAAATTATGAAACCAATATCAAAAAAAATTACTGCTAATTTTTTTTGGCATGGAAGTGAGCTATCAATTTATGAAAAAGCTTGCTTGAGATCCTTTTTAAATAGTGGGTTTAAAGTTGTTGTTTATTCTTTTAAAAGAATAAAACTTCCTAGTAATGTTATTTTTAAAGATGCTAATAAAATATTAAAAAAATCAGAATTAAAAAGATTTATTCACGGTGGAAAAAAAGGTTGTTTAGCAGCTTATTCTGATAAATTTAGAATTTTACTTCAGAAAAAAAATCTTGGTTGGTGGTTTGACTTAGATATTATTTGCTTAAAAAATTCAAAAAGTTTTAATGAGCTTGAAAGAAATAAAAAAATTATTATCGGGTATGAAACTAAGTACAAAGTAAATAATGCGGTTTTAAAAATAAATAATTCAAATTTTTCAAATGAAATATTAGAACAAATAAACAACATTGGATACAATTTCAGATGGGGAGAAATTGGTCCAATATTATTGAATAACTTTTTAAAAAAAAAAAAAATTAATAATGAAATTCTTGCTGAGAAAATCTTTTATCCAATAAATTACGAGAAAATTGAATTTTTTTTTAATCCAAAAAAAATAAAGGATGCTATTAAATTGACCAAAGAAAGCTACACAGTTCACTTTTATAATCAAATTATTAATAGGATTGGTCTACCAAAAAATATTTTACCTCCAAAATATTCATATCTTTATAATTTGATGATAAAAACTTGTCCTGAATACACCAAATTACAAACACTTCCAGAATCTACATTCTATAAACTTTTAAATAAAAAAAATGGTTTTAAGGAAAATCTTTTTGATCTTATTCCAAGTTTTGTGAGGGCTATTAAAAGACTTTAGTTTAATTAAATAAGATTTTTTAAACTTTTCAAAAAAATAAAAAATAAAGCAAACATTCTAATAAAAATGAATCTATTAAATTGGTTATTCCAATTAATAATTTCTATTTTTTTCATTAAAAAAATACTTTGTGTCACACCCGCGCCAACGGTAGATAATACTAGTTTTCCTTTTTGAAGTGAAAAAAAATCAATTAGAAAATCTTCACCTGATGTTTTTCTAAATGCATTTTTGTATGTGGAATTATTTACAAATATTTTATAATTGTATTTTTCTAAAATCTTAATAATAAAATCTCTTATATTTCTTGAGTCGGAAGCTATATATATATTTTTAATTTTTGTCTCTTTTTCTAAAATTTTAAAAATATTTTTTTTAAAATATTCTAATTGAAAATTAAAAATTGTATCTTTGAACTGAATATGAAATATATTTTTAAATTTAAGAGTTCTATCTGTTGTCCTCAAGTGCAAACCTAAGAAATTTTTAGGTAATTTAATTTTTTTTATTTTTTTATTTATCTTAGTTCCAGGGTAAATTTTTTTATAAGATTTTTTCCATTCATCATAAAGTGAACCATTATCTATTGATTCAAAGGGGTTATTTTTAATTACATTTTTAAGTGTGATTTCTGTGTTGTAAGAATTAAGATTAATTATTGATTTTCTTTTTTTTTTAAGTTTGATAATTTTAATTTTTTTAATTCTACAATAATCTATAAATCTAAATGGGCATTCTTTAGTTTTTTTCTCATAAACATAAAATACATTGCTACTATTTTTTTTTAATTTATTTAATGCGATATAAAAAGTAATTGCTCTTAATTTATCACTAAAACCAGAATAAATATTGGACAAATCAACAATCATTAATATTTAATATTTGTAGCAATTTAATACTCCATAAATATTTCCAAGAGCTCTATAAAATTTTTTTTTTTTAAAAATAAAAATATTTAAAAAGAACATTAACATTCGTACTATTGTCATGATTAAAAATCTTAATTTTGAAAGATTGTACTTTTTTACTATTTTAAATCTATTCCTGACTTCATATAGACCAAATTTAAAACTACTTCTGTCAATTGATAGTGGATGAAAATACTTTGCATCTGAAGAAATTATAATTTTTTTTTTTGTCTTAAAAAAATTTAAACTAAATTCTAAATCTTCTAAGTAGGAGTAGCTTCCAAAATTTTCATTAAACCTTAGATTTTTAATTGCCTCAGATTTAAATATACAAGCTGTCGTATAGACCCAATCAACAGTAATATCTTCCTTAATATTTAATATTTTTGATTGCCAACCACTTTTTGCAACTTTTCCGGGTTTATTAGGATATAGATCAAAAAAATTTAAAATAAAATTATTTTTTAACTTTTCTAAAAAATTGAATTTATTATTTTTTGATATTTGATTAAAACCATATCCAATAATATTTTCATCTTTAAAATTAGTAATTATAGTCCTATCCATATTATAGAACATTCTTTCTGTGAAAATGATATCATCATCTAAAAACATGATAAATTTACTTTTCTTATTTGAATTTTTTATTCCTATATTTCTTTGGATTGAAGTTGATGGCTCACTATTAAATAATTTAACATCAAACAACTTTATTAGCTGATTAACTTGTTTTTTAAATTGATCATCTGAACTGTCAACTACAATAATTTCTTGAAAAATAATTTTTTGAATATTTATTTGATCCAAGGTTTTTTTCAAATAATCAGGCCTATTTCTTGTTGGTATAATTAATGATGTCTTTCCACAAAACATAAATTTATTTAGCAAAGTTATTATTTTTCGAAAGTAAAATTAATAAAAGCATATAAAAAAATAAGCTTAAAAATAATGAAATATAAAAATTTTTAAAAATAAAATAAGAAAGTATCGGAGAAAAAAATAAAGCTTGCATTATAAAAAACGTTTTTATATGGCTAAATTTATTTATTAAATAATGATGAATATGATTACCGTCTGCAGCAAATGGATTTTTTCTAATAGAGATTCTTTTAATAAATAATCTTAATAATTCATAGCCAGGAATACACATAATTAAAAATATCTCATCTGTATTACTAATAAAATTTTGATTATATGCTTTTATACTTATATAACTTATTAAAAAACCAAGAATTAAAGAGCCACTATCACCAAGAAACATTAAATTTTTAAAATTATAAAAAATAAAAATAATTAAATTTAAAACCAAAATTATCAAAAAAATTATAAAAATATTCTGAGAAATATAGATAAAAAAAATAGTTATTGTATAGGTCGCTGCTTGACCATTTATCCCATCTATCATATTAAATGCATTAATAAATAGTAGAAAACATAAGATAGTAAAAAAATATGAAAAGTTTCCTAAATGAATATTTTTTTCAACAAAAGAAAAGTCAAGTCTTGTTAGTAAAAGTTGTTTGTCTAAATTTATAGCACCTATTAAAAAAATTATCATAAGTATAAATTTTTTGAACGAATTTAGGTCATTTTTATCATCTACTCTTCCTAGAAAAAAAAACATAGTTATTATCAATAAAAAAATAATTAATTCACTTAAATTACTAAAAAGACTTAGCTCTTCTATGTTAAAAAAATATTTTATAATTAAAAAAAAAAGAATATTAATATAAATTATCAATCCTCCAATAAGAGGAACTGGCAATTTATGAATTTTTCTTCTGTTATCTGGAAAATCATAAATATTATTAATTTTTGCTAACAATTTATATTTGTAAAATAAAACTAAATTCAAAATAATAAAAAATAATAAAATTAATATAAGTGTCATTAACTTTTTACTTTATTAGCTAAATAGAAACCAATTGGCAGATAATTTATAAATAAGTACCAATTATTAAAATAATTGCCTGACGGTAAAAAAGGGAACATTGAAATAAAAACTGCTACCAAAATAAAATAAGTTGCTTTATCTCTTTTATTAACATTATTTAAAAATGAATTCCGTAACAAAACATAAATATTATAAGTTATAAAAATAAAAATACTTAAAAATAATGATAACCCAATTGCTCCTATTTCTGATAAAAATTGCATATAAATATGATGTGGGTGAGTATTGCAGCCATCAACTAAACCAATCTCTTTCATGCTTTCCTCATAAAAGTCATTAAGTTTTTCAACATATTCAGTCTTCGAACATAATTCTCTAAAGGATTTAATTCCTGATCCGAAGTAAGGAAAGTCTTTAAAAATTTCATATGCTGTAAAATAATGAAGTGTATGTCTTAAACTAAAAACAATAATTTTATTTGATTCAATAATGGACTGATTAATTGTATGATTAATATTTCTTTCAATACTTTCTTTCTTTGTATTAAAAACTATTAAAAAAATAATTGTTAACAAAAATAATATTCTAATAATTTGTTTTCTCTCTAAAATAAAATAAAAGAATAAAAAAATTAAAAAATTACCCAAAGCTGTTCTTTCACCACTTATTAAGATTAAGAACGAGGCAATAAAAATTAAAAATAAGTTATATTTAGTATTATTTTTATTAGTAAAATAATAACTTAATCCAATCATCAAAGGAAGTGTTCTTGAAACAAAGCTACCCATAATTTCCTCATCATCAAATAAACTTCTTATTCTTGAACTCGAACCGTCAACTTCTTGACCAAATATGTTCAAATTAAAATTCATTATAAGTAAACTGTCTATTAATAACAAAAATAAACTTATAAAATAAATTTGATAGATCTTGAGTGATAAATCTTGAAAATAATTAACTAAAAAAGATATTGCAAAGATAAACAAAATTAATCTTAAATAACTAACTGAGCTTTTTAGTGAAACTAAAGGAAATTCTGCCAACAATGAACTTAAATTGATATAAAAAAATAATATAATAAAAAAATAAAAATAATTGTTATTAATGTATTCATTTTTTTTTTTAGAAAAATAAATAACATCGTAAAAATACCAATTAAAGTACCTGATAAATCTGTAAAAAAAGGACCAGAAATTAAAAAAAGAGGAAAAAATATTACTAAATATTTACTAATATTAATTAAAAAAATATGTTTCATTAAAAACTTATCTATATATTAATTTACTGATGTTACATATAATAAATTTTCTAAAAAAAAAATCTTTAACCAATTTAATCATATTACTGATTTTAATTATTTACTGGTTTACAATTTGGTCATCCATTGGCGTAGAGCAAAATTCAATACTTTATCTGGGCAATACAATCTCAGAAAATATTAATTTTTTAAGAATTAATTTGTCATTACTAATCTCATTAGTTTCAAGTTTTATTTTATTAACAATTTTATTATTAAAAATAAAAAAATTAAATTTTTTTAGTATAATTTTTTTATTCTATTTATATTTTTTTTTTCAATTAATGGGTTTAATTTATAATTCTGATCTCGATTTTACACTAGGAAACAGTTTCTTAATTCTTCTTGGTGTTGGTTCAGCGAATATTTTCTTGTTTTTAAAACTATTTGAGTATGAAAATTATTCCAAGATACTTTTATACCTTTGTATTTTTTTTTGTTTTCTGTTTATGATGTTTGTAATTTATTCTAATCTATCAAAATTGTTAGAATACTTAGCATTTTCAACTTTTTACTCTTTAAGTTTACCTCATGATCGTCTATTTGATAACGCATATCCTAGAACAACAGGATTATCTCGAATGCTAGCACTTGTAAATATAACTTTGATAGTATTTTACCTAAATTTAAATAACAAAAATAAAAAAATTATTGGATTTACCACTCTAATTTTTATTATCATATTCGGAAGTATTATTTGGGGATTCCAATCAAGAGGCACAATAATAAGTTATTTTTCAGCTTTATTAATTGTCATAATTTTATTCAAAAATACCAATTTATTAAAAATAATAAACTTATTTTTGTTTTTCATTCTTCCAATAATTGTGTTTCAAGGAGCATCTAAAATTTCAAAAAATATATATCTAGAAAAATTAAATATTAAAAATTTAGAAAGTGTAAAGATTGAAAATTATAAAGAATATAAAGATTATAAAGATAAATTAGAAAAAATTAATAAATTAAAAAAAAATAAACTTTATTCAAATAGATTTTTAAAAGAAGAATACATAACATCTGGTAGATTGGATATTTGGAAATATGCATTATCAAATTATGATAAAAAAAAAATTTTTGGATATGGGATTCAGGCAGATCGATACATTTTACAAGGAAAGTATAAAAACTATGGGAATAATTCTTCTAATGTGTTTTTATATTTTTTTCTTTCAGGTGGATATTTTTCATTAATTTTAGTTTTTTTTATCTTGCTAAGAATTTACTATTTAAGTTTTAAAATTTACTTTTTTAAAAAAAATGATGCAATAAAAAATTCTTTTATATTTAAGGTTTGTTTATTATTTACAATTTTTTTTAGTGTTCGAGGATTAGTCGAAAATAGCTATGGTTTATTTAGTATTGATTATTTGTTTACAATCACAAGTTTTTTTATTATCGAAAATCTATTAAATAAAAAAATATCAATTAATACTTTTAAAATAATTTAACTATAAAGATTTAATTTTAATATTATTTAGTGCTACTGGAATTAAAAATATTAAAAAACCTGATAATGTAAAAACTAGCCTATTAAGGGTGATTGGTAACAACCAAGTAAGATTATCTGGAGTATTTAGAAAAATTGCATACACAAAGCTAAAAGTTAAAACAAGGTAAGTATAAATAAATTTATTTTTTTCAAAATAATTAGTAGTAAATTTTAAAATAAAAATTGACAGAAAAATTACTAACCAAATAGGATATTTCACAAAACTTATAACAAAATATTTTGTAATAATTAAAATCTTAGAAAATAAATAAGATATATTAAGGTTTTTAAACGTTTCGGAATTTATTATTGAGTCATTAAATTCTATTGTATCAAAATAATAGTTTTTTATTAGCCAGTAAAATAAAAATAAAAATAATGATAAAATACAAAAAATAAATCTATTTTTAATAGATCTTTTGGCGTGTAAGATAAAAATAAAATTTAAGATAAAAAAATAAAATAAACCCTCTTGTTTTACCCAAATAAAAATATTTAAAATTAATAAAATAATTAATTCAGGAATTATATTTTTTTTGTAATAGTTATTTAAATTATTAATTTTCAAAAAAAAGTTGGAAAAACAATAAAAACAAAAAAATAATAAATACTCTTGGTAGCCACCAAAAAGAAAGGTGTTTGTTGAAAAAAAAGTTATTACAAATACTATTAATATTCTTTGTAACTTTGAAAATGTATTATTTAATTGATTGGAAAGTTTAAATACACAAATTAAAAATATAAAAATAAAAAATAAACGTCCAAGATATTCATATTCTAGCCAACTGTTTTTCCAAAAAAAAGCCCAAATATATGATCCTAAATGTGGATAATAATCAAATGGAATATTTTTAAGATTTTCAATTGATCCTCCTTGATAAAAAATTTTTACTTTATATATCCAATGAGCGAGCGCATCATATTCTAAATATGCATTTTTTATTATGATCATTGAGATAGAATAAAAAATTATAAAACATGATAAAGAGAATAAAAAATTTTTTTTAAATAATTCTATATACTGTTTTTGAAACTTTATAAAAAAAAATAATGTATAAAATAATATTAAAAAAAAAATTAAATTCATATTAATTGGAAATAAAGAAAAAACTAATAATAAGTTAAAATTAAATAACAAATTTACTAACAGTACATCGTTAAATGAGAAATTGATTACATTAAATTGATTTTTAAATTGAAAATAATTAATTGGAAAATTTGAAAATATAAATAAATTTACAAAAGATATAATTATTAAAAAAATTTCAATCATTTAGATAAAAAATAACAATCCTTATCAGTATAAATTAATTTGTAATTATTTTTTATATAAGATTTTAATTGTTTACTGTCAGCATTTATTAACAAAATATAATTTCCCGTTGATTTTTTTTTATAATCAAAAAAATACCCCTCTGAACCTGGAAAATTATTAAAATTTAAAACTTTTAAATTTTCATCTATATATGTAAATTTTTCTAAAATATTTTTGTGAAATCCATAGCCAGTTTTGTTACAAAACCCAGCACCTTTTAGCATTCTTGAATGGTAGCTTTCTTTTAAAACAATATAAGTGTTTGTGAAAGCATCAAATATAAACAAAATAAATATAATAAATATTATATAAAATAAATTATTTTTTATTATTTTAATTTTATGCATATTAAGTTAATTTGGTATTAAGTTCATAAATCATTATAAACATAAATAAAAATATAAACAAAAAATTTTAAAAAAATATTATATCAAGTTAATTTATAAAAAACTTGCAAAAATGAAAATATCAATAATAACAGTATGTTTAAACAGTGAAGATACCATTTTACATACTCTAAATTCTGTGCTCACACAAACATATGATAATATAGAACATATTATTGTTGATGGAGGATCAACTGATAGAACAAGGAATTTTCTTCAAAAATATAATTTTAAAAGAAAAAAAATTATATTTAAAAAAAAATTATCACTTTATAATTCAATAAATTTAGGAATTAAAGAATCCTCTGGTGATATCATAACTATTCTACACTCTGACGACATATACAATAGACCAAACACAATAGAGAGTGTGATTAAAAAAATAAAAAAATCTAAAAAAAAAATATTTTTGGGTGACGTAATTTATTACAAAAATGATTTTAAAAATATAATTAGATATTATAGCAGTAAGAATTTTAGAATATCACTTATGAAATTTGGATTTATGCCACCTCATACCGGATCTTTTTATAGGAAGAAAGTTTTTAAGAATATTGGATACTACAAAAATTTTAAAATTGCTGGTGACTTCGAACATATGTTGAGAGCATTTTACAAAAAAAAATATGAATTTGAGATTTTGAATATTATTACAACTAGAATGAGAACTGGAGGTCTTTCAAGTAAAAATTTAAAATCATATGTTGTAATTAATCGCGAGCTGATGAAGTCTTTTCAAATAAATAACATCAAAAATAATTATTTCTTAATACTTTTAAGAATACCTTCAAAAATAATTCAATTTTTTAATTTTAATAAAAATAAAATTAACTCTAGATTTTTTGTTAAAAAGTCCACTTTTTTTAATAAATATAATGAAGATAAAATAAAATTAATTCAAAACATTAAAAGTTTAAATTTTCAAAAAAATTTTATTTTGTCAGCTTTAAACCTTGCATTTTTAGGATCTTACTCACAAGATAAAATTAAATTACATAAGAACATGATAAATTGGCCTGATGGAATTTTTTCAAAAGTTTATAATCGCAAAATTAAAAAAATACCAGGAAGAGAAATTTTACAAAACTTAAAAATACCAAAATATATAAAACGTATAGTTATAATTGGAAATCTGACAGCAAATAGTAAAATTTACTTAAGAGATAAATTTAAAATTAATATTATAAATTATCAATTACCATTTGGAACAATTGATGAAATTAAGAGAAAAACTAATTATCATTTAAATTCAACTGATTTAGTATTTATTACCCTGCCTACTCCAAAACAAGAACAGATTGCTCACCATTTATCAATTGCAAATAAACATTTTAAGATAATATGTATAGGGGGGTCTATTGGAATTGTATCTGGTGATGAAAGACCAGTTCCAAGATTATTAATTAATTTAGAATTTTTTTGGAGATTAAGATATGAGACTAAAAGAAGATCAATTAGATTATTAAGTACTTTTTTTCATTATATTCTTGATTATATATTTACTGGAAAACTTAAACATATAAAAATAAAATTTATTCAATAGTCTTAAAATTAAATTTTCTTTATTGTTTTATTTTCTACTTTGTAAATAACATCAAATTTTTTCATCATTTCTAAATTATGACTTATAAAAATAAGTAATTTATCTTTTCTAGAGTTTATTATATTTGAAATTATTTTTTTTTCTAAATTTTCATCTAAAGCATTTGTTGCCTCATCAAATATTAAAATTTCCTTATTCTGATATAATGCTCTAGCAATACCAATACGTTGGAGTTGTCCGCCAGAAATATTTCTCCCAAAATCACTCATTTTTTCAGAACCCTCTTCAAATTCATTTTCTACTTTTAATAACTCTGCTAGAGAAATAGACTCTTTATATAAATCATAATTAATATCTTTTTCATCAACACCAAAGCAAACATTTTTAATTAAAGTATCGTTTAAAATTGAAGTTTTCTGAGAAGTGTAAGAAATATTATTTTGAAGTTTTCTTTTTAAAAAATTATTTTCAATTATAGTATCATTTATCATCACGCTTCCATCCTGTGGATCAACTAAACCTGAAATTATATCTAATAATGTAGTTTTTCCACTGCCACTATCCCCAAAAATACCCACAGAGCAGTTTGGTGCTAAATCTAAATTTATATCTCGTAAAATAAAATCTTTTTTATCAAAATACTTAAAGGATATATTTTTTAATTTTATAGAACTAATAGATTTAAATTTTTCATTATGATATTCAACTGTATTCTTAATTCCAATTTCTTTTTTTATTTCCTCAAATACAGGATAGTAATATTTAACATTATAATGAAAATATAAAATTTTATGGATTGAGGGTATGGCCCTATAACTTATTGCAGCAAAAAAAGTACAAATCGCTACAATTTTTAATGGGCTAGCATTTAAATGTAACAAAAAATATATAATAAAAATTAATCCAGAGATTCCTATGGTTTCTAATATAAGCTGTGGTGATCTTTGAAAAGCAGATCTAACTGCATCCAAATATGCTATATTTGATAATGATTTTTGAAAGTTTTTAAAATATGCACCAGTTTTTCCAATTAATAAAATTTCTCTAAAATTATTCATTATTGCATTAAAGTTATTAAATTTTATTGATAGCTTTTCTTGTCTTTGTATGCCTAAACTTTTTATATATTTATTTATTACTTTACCAAAAATACTTCCAAAAAAGAAAAGGGTAATTAAAATCAAAAAAGTGTTAAATTGTTTAAAAAAAATGATTAATAAAACTAATACCAAAATCAAAACTATTTCAGAAATAATTGTTAAAACTGCTGCAAACATTCCGTTTGTTAAATCATTGATTTTTTGATTAATTATTGCATTAATATTCGATAAATTTTTTTGAGAATGATAAAGATAATTTTGATGCAAATATTTATCCATCAATTCTTTAGATAATTTTGCATTTATCTTACCTGTAAAAAGAAACTTGTAATATTCTGTAAATATCAGAATTAAATTCTTTAAAATATATAATGATATTATTGTTAAAGAAAAAAACAACAAAGCTTCGTCTCTACTAAGTTCAAATATAAATTCAGGAATATAATTTCCAAACATTGAATTTTCTAAAATAACTAAAAAATTGTTTTCTAAAACAAGGGCTATTATTGGCATTACAAGACTTATACCGAGAGCCTCTATTAATGACGAAGTAATGAAAATCAATAATAAAAAGTAAACAGATGATGGCTGATATTTTTTTAAAAAAATTAATACATCTATATATGTTTTCATAATAGAAATTTTAATATAAGAGATGTAGTACTAAAACAATACATAAAACGCTAATTTATTATAAATTTAATGCTATAACATATAGAATTTATTGAAAAAAAAATTGAGTAAAAAAAGAATATTTTTTTGGGCTTCAGACTATAGCAATATGACCGGTGAAGGTAGGTTGGGTAGATTATACATCAAACATCATTCACGAAAACTAAATATTAATCCAAAAAGAATAACAATTTCTAAAAATAAATTTTGGAATCACAAATACATAAGTCCATTTTATGGTATTTTTTGTGCTTGGGTATATTTTTTTAAAAAGAAAGAGTTCATATATTTAAATTATCTTCCATATTGGAATTTTTTAATTTTTCTATTACTTCCACCTAAATGTAAAATTGGACCTATCACTGGTGGAGCCAGGTTTTCAATAATGTCAGAAGATTATTATACTAGAAAATTTATCTTTCCAATTTTGTACTTTTTAAGTGGATTAATATTAAAATTAAGATTTGAAAAATTGGTATTTTCAACTGACCTTTTAAAAAAAAATCTTAATAACACTGTAAATAAAAAAAGTAAATTTAACTTTATTTTTAATGAAATTAAAATAAATAAAAAAATTAATTATAAAAATAAAAAAATATTTTTCTTATTCTATTTTAGAAAACATAAAAACAAAAAATATTATTTTTTAAAAGAATTTTTAAAAAAATTAATTTCAAGAAAATTACCTATAGTAATTATTGGAGATAAATTAAATTTGAAAGGTTTAAAAAATTGTGGATATATTTCACATAAAAAAGTAGCAAATCTATTAAGTAAAACTAAATATAGCTCTGTTTCAAATGAAAATATTTTTAGTTTTTTTACAATCGATTGTATTAATAATAATGTAAAACTATTAATTGATAAAAAATCTTATAGGTTAGTTAAAAATCATAAAAAATATTTTATAAGTTATGACTTTAAAAAAAATAATTTAAAAAAATTGAATATCTAAATGTCTATAATATTAGGTCTTAATTGTTATCATGCAGACTCGTCAGCTTGCCTCATAGTCAATGGAAAATTAGAATTTGCAATAGAAGAGGAAAGGTTAAATAGAATAAAGCATACATCAGATTTACCAATATTATCTATAAAAGAATGTTTAAAACAAACAGGAGTAAGTGAAAATGAAATAACGCATATAGCATTTAATACAAATCCAAACAGTAATTTTTTTAGAAAATTAAAATTTCTTATTAAAAAATTTAATTTCAAAAATAATTTTGTTAAAAGATACCTGGACAAAAAAATTCTTAACGATGTATTTAAAAAAAATTTTAAATTAAATAAAAATGTAAAGTTTCATTTTGTTGAGCACCACACTTCTCATATTTCATCAGCTTTTTATGCATCAAAATTTGACAAAGCTATTGGATTATCAATAGATGGCTCTGGAGATTTTACTAGTATGATGATTTCTGAATGTAGTAAAAAAGAAATCAAAATTAAAAAAAAAGTATTTTTTCCTGATTCCTTAGGAATATTTTATCATGCGATGACACAATTCATTGGCTTCAAAAATTTTGGTGATGAATATAAAATGATGGGACTTGCATCATATGGAAAGCCTATATATTTTGAGAAAATAAAAGAAAATCTTTTTATTAAAAGCAAAGAATTATTTAAACTAAACTTAGATTATTTTAATCATCAAAAAATTAATTTTAACTATTCTCATATCAATTCAACATTAATTCCTAATATTTATAATAAAAAATTAGAAATTTTATTCGAAAAAGAGATGACAAATATTGCTGAGAATGATTTTAAAAAAAATTTTGCATCGTCAGTCCAAAAAGTTTATGAACATTATTTTAGAAAAATTTTAAATAAAATTGATTTATTGTCATTTTCAAAAAATATTGTATTTGCGGGTGGATGTGCATTAAATTCGACTGCAAATAATTTTCTAATAACAAATAAATCTAATCAAAACGTTTTTATACCAGTGGCTCCCGGCGACAATGGAGGGTGTTTAGGAGCTGCATTTTATATTTGCAAAGATAGTGTGAAAAACAATAATTTTGACAACCCTTATTTAGGAAATAATTATAAAAATGATGAAATTTTAGAAATTCTAAAACTTTATGATGATAAAATAATTTTTAAAATGTTTGAAAATGATACAGAAAAATATGAAGCTGCATCAAACTTACTAATCAACAAAGGTGTGATAGGATGGTTTCAAGATAAAATGGAATTTGGCCCTAGAGCTTTAGGAAATAGATCTATATTAGCTGACCCAAGAAATAAAAATGTAAAAGAATTAATAAATTTGAAGATAAAAAGAAGGGAAAAATTTAGACCTTTCGCACCATCTGTATTAAATAATTTACAATCAGAATGGTTTGTAGAAAGTTATGATAATATTTATATGTCTTCTGTGATGACACCCATAAAAAGTAAGGTCCATTTAATACCTGGTGTAGTTCATTCTGACAACACTTCTAGAGTTCAAACTGTATCCAAAGAAAGGAATAAAAATTTTTATAATTTGATCAATACTTTCTATCATAAAACAAAAGTTCCCATGCTCCTAAATACATCCTTTAATGAGAATGAACCAATTGTAAGAACTCCTAAAGAAGCTTTAGATTGTCTTTTAAGAACAAATATGGATGCTTTATTCATGGGCTCTTATTTTATAAAAAAAAAATAATATGATTTTGACTTTTTTTTTAGATAGTCGAAGAGGTGGGCCTCATGTTTATCACGAAAATATTCTAAAAAAATTTAAGTTAAGCAGTAAAATTATATTTCTTGATCGAAAAAATTTAATCAATTTTTTAAATT
>MDTG01074901.1_pt1 | contig 18387 bp, 19 predicted proteins | sample 811421 | NCBI WGS metagenome assembly MDTG01 (sample SAMN05326645, study PRJNA326480) | marine metagenome | isolation source: seawater | place: Pacific Ocean: South East | collected 2011 | reverse complement strand
TCAGTAACAATCAACCTCATATCAAAGATATGAGGTTTTTTTATGCAATAAATATATAGACTATTGTAATAATAAAGAGTATTTTCGTTAGTATTATAGTGGTTGTTTATTTATGAGCTATAGGAGCGTTTATTTATTTAGTTATCTTTTTTCTGTTTCTTCTATAATGGGACAAGTTGGAGGGGGAGAAATCTATCAGTTTTTAAATTTGTCTACTGCTGCTCGACAAGTCGCTTTAGGAGGAGAAGCATTGACTATTCTTGACGATGTAAATCAGCCTATATGGAATCCATCGGTTATAAATTCAGAACTAGATAGTAAATTGTCAGCGAATTATACAAGTTATCTTGCTGGAATAAACATAGGTTCTTTATCTTATGCTAAGGAAATAAATAGGAGATTTGGTGTGCTTCATGGAAGTATTAAATATATTGATTATGGTTCTTTGATTGGTGCTGATGAGCAGGGTATTGAAACGGGTCAATTTAATGCAAGTGATATTGCACTATCAATTGGGTACGCAATTAACATTCCAAAAACTCATTTTTTTATAGGTGCTAATCTTAGAGTTATCAATGCCACTATTTCTAGTTTTTCTTCTGCTGGAATCTCTACTGATATAGCAATTCTTTATAATAATCCATATAAAAACTTCCAAGTAACATTGGTTGCAAGGAATTTTGGGACACAAATTCAAACATTTAATGGAGAAAAGGAAATATTACCATTCAAATTGGCTTTGGGTGGATCTTATTTATTAGAACATGTCCCATTAAAATGGTATTTTACATTAGATAATTTGCAAAAATGGAATATCTCTGTTTCAAATCCTTCAGAAAGGATCACAGACTTGGAGGGAAATGTTAGTGAAGAACATATTGGTTTTATTGGCAATGCTTTTAGACATTTAATCATCGGTGCTGAATTATTTCCTAAAAGGATAATTAATTTAAGGTTAGGATATAACTTTAGAAGAGCAGCGGAGCTCAAACTACAAAATGTAAGAACTTTTAGTGGTTTTTCTTTTGGATTTGGTCTCAAAATGAAGAAACTTACATTGAATTATGCTCATTCAAAGTATCATTCAGCAGCTAATGCAAGCACTTTTAGTTTATTAATTGATTTAGACAACATAAGGTAAAATGAGAAGGTTAATTACTATTGCAATAGATGGGTTTTCATCAACTGGAAAAAGTACAATTGCTAAATTATTAGCAAAAAAGTATAATTATATATATGTCGACTCTGGTGCAATGTATAGAGCAGTAACATTGTATGCAAAAGAAAATAATTTTGTGGGCAAAGATTTTTTGGATACAAAACAGTTGGTTGCCAATCTTAAAAATATTTCTCTTTCTTTTAAATTTAATGAAAGTCTAGGTTTTTCAGAAATATATCTCAATAATAAGAATGTTGAAAAAGAAATTAGAACTTTAGCGATTTCTCAATCAGTTAGTAGCGTTTCAGCTATTTCTGAAGTTAGAAAAAAGTTGGTTCGTGAGCAACAATTGATGGGACAGGATAAAGGTATTGTAATGGATGGTAGAGATATAGGAACAGTTGTTTTTCCGAATGCTGACTTAAAAATATTTATGACTGCTTCTGCAGATAAACGAGCAACAAGACGTTATAAAGAGTTGATTGAAAGAGGTGATAATGTTCATTTTGATGATATTCTTTTTAATGTCCAAGAAAGAGATAGATTAGATTCAACCAGAGAGGATTCTCCGTTAGTCAGAGCCAAGAATGCCATAGAATTTGATAATTCTGACATGGGAATTCAAGAACAATTTCAAAAAATTTGTGACCTGGTAGATCGTGTGGTTTCTGAAAAAATGTAATTTTATTTAATATTGGTTATAACATCATTTAAGATTTTTTTTAGGAAAAGACCAGTGGTAAATGCAGAAATTAGTGGTCATTAATTGTCTAGAATTTAGGGGATATTTAAAAATTTATGTGTTTGTAGAGAAATTTTCCATTTTGGGTTTTTCATAACATAGTTAACAATTACTTCCGTCATTTTTTCTTTTTTACTCCATTCTGGCTGTAAGAATAGTTGACATTTCTCACCAACTTTAGCAGCTTGCTCTTCTGCAAAATCAAAATCACTTTTATTGTGAATAATCATTTTCAGTTCATTAGCATGTGGATATACTTCAGCTAATGGTAGCTTATTTTTCTTTGGAGATAAGCAAAACCAATCCCATTTTCCTGAAAAAGAATAGGCTCCAGAAGTTTCTATGTGTGTTTTTATATTGTTTTTATGTAATAAATCTGTCAGGTAGTCCATAGACCACATTAATGGTTCTCCTCCAGTAATTACTGCAGTGTTAGCATATTTTTTTACGTTTTCAACGATAATATTTGCCTTTGTCGGTGGGTGTAAATTTGCATTCCAACTTTCTTTCACATCACACCAATGACAGCCAACATCACATCCGCCAATTCTGATAAAATAAGCAGCAGTTCCGGTATAAAAACCTTCGCCTTGGATAGTATAGAATTCTTCCATTAATGGAAGCATTATACCCTTATCTACGTATTCTTTTGTTTTTTTATCCATCTGCATTGAAATCAACCTACTAAAGGTTTTTTTAAAAATGCAAAGGTAGTTTTTGATTATCAAGAATAAAAGGAATAATTAATTAATTCTAACACCTTTAAAATCAAATCATTTTTGTAGATTTGCACTCCTTTTTACGATAACAGATTTAAAAAAGGGTATTAGGAAAAACAATTTATAGAAACAACTCTTTGCGTTTTTATCGTTAAAAATCTGATTAACAACAAGATACAAAATTATTTTCAGAAATGTCTGAAGAAACCAAAAAGACTGAAGAGCAAGTAGTTGCTACAGAAGTACAAGAAACAGTTGAAGAAACTGTTCAAGAAACAGTTGAAGAAACTGTTAATCCACAAGAATTTTTAGCAAACTTTAATTGGTACAAATACGAACAGGGTATTGAAGCTGTTGATGAAGAGAAATTAAAAAATTTCGAAAAAGCACTGGAAGGAACTGTTGGTTTTGTTAACGAACGAGATGTAATTGAAGGAACTGTAATCAGAATTACTGATAGAGATGCAATTATCGATATCAATTCCAAATCTGAAGGAGTAATTTCTTTAAACGAATTTCGTTACAACCAAGGCTTAGCAGAGGGAGATACCGTAGAAGTATTAGTAGATAAAAGAGAGGATTCTTCTGGACAACTAGTACTATCTCATAAAAAAGCAAGAGTGATAAAAGCATGGGAACGTGTTAATAATGCTCATGAAACAGGTGAAGTAGTTAATGGTTTTGTTAAGTGTAGAACAAGAGGTGGTATGATTGTAGATGTTTTCGGAATCGAGGCATTTTTACCAGGTTCTCAAATTGATGTGAAGCCTATCAGAGATTACGATCAGTATGTAGAGAAAACAATGGAGTTTAAAGTGGTGAAAATTAACCATGAATTTAAAAACGTTGTTGTATCACATAAAGCACTTATTGAAGCTGATATCGAATTACAGAAAAAAGAAATTATTAGTCAATTAGAAAAAGGACAAGTATTAGAAGGTATTGTTAAAAATATTACTTCTTATGGTGTGTTTGTTGATTTAGGTGGTGTAGACGGATTAGTTCATATTACTGATTTATCTTGGTCTAGAATCAATCATCCAAATGAAGTTGTTGAATTAGATCAAAAATTAAATGTTGTAATTTTAGATTTTGACGATAATAAATCAAGAATTCAATTAGGCTTAAAACAATTATCAGCCCATCCATGGGAAGCACTAAACAACGATGTAAAAGTTGGAGACAAGGTAACAGGAGAAGTTGTTGTTCTTGCAGACTATGGAGCTTTTGTTGAAGTAGAGCAAGGAGTAGAAGGATTGATTCACGTTTCAGAAATGTCTTGGTCAACTCATTTACGTTCTGCACAAGATTTCGTAAAAGTTGGTGATAAGGTTGAAGCTCAAATATTAACTCTAGATAGAGAAGACAGAAAAATGTCTTTAGGAATTAAACAATTACATCCAGATCCTTGGACTGATATTACAACTAAATACCCAATTGCCTCTAAGCATACAGGTACTGTTCGTAATTACACAAACTTTGGTGTGTTTGTTGAATTAGAAGAAGGGATAGATGGTTTGGTTTATATTTCAGATTTATCTTGGACTAAGAAAGTGAAGCACCCATCAGATTTTGTAACTGTTGGTGATAAATTAGAAGTTCAAGTATTAGAATTAGATGTAGAGAATAGAAAGTTAAATTTAGGTCATAAACAAACTCAAGAAAATCCTTGGGATGCTCATCAAGCTACCTATAAAATTGGTTCTAAACATGAAGGAACAATCAAAGAAAAGAATGATAAGGGAGCAGTTGTAACTTTTGCTGATGGCGTAGAAGGTTTTGCACCAACAAGATTTTTGGAAAAAGAAGATGGTTCTAAGCTAGGAAAAGGAGACACCGTTGAATTTTTGGTTTTAGAATTTTCTAAAGAATATAGAAGAGTTGTTGTATCTCATACATCCTTATTTAAAGAGCAAGAAAAAAGAAACGTGAAAGCAGCAGTTAAAAAAGCCGCAGAAGCAGAAAAAACTACCCTAGGAGATATCGGTGGTCTTGCAGATCTTAAAAAGAAAATGGAAGCTAAAAATAAAAAGAAATAATTTCTTTTTACAAGAGTAGATATGTATAATTTTTAAAAAGCCGTTGCAATTTGCAACGGCTTTTACTTGTTTTGAATTTGTTTCAGCATCTCATCAAATAATTTATCTTTGTATAAATAAAAAATCGATGACATTAATAAAATCAATATCTGGAATTAGAGGAACTATTGGCGGTAAAGTTGGTGAAAATTTAACACCGATAGATGCTGTAAAGTTTGCTGCTGCTTATGGATCCTTTATAAAACAGAGGAATAAAGGAAAGAAAAAAATAACAATAGTTATTGGGAGAGATGCTCGTATTTCAGGTAAGATGATTTCTAGTTTAGTTGCAAATACTTTAGTTGGCTTAGCAATAGATGTTGTAGATTTAGGGTTGTCTACAACACCAACAGTTGAGCTTGCTGTCCCATTGGAAAATGCAGATGGAGGTATCATTATAACTGCTTCTCATAACCCTAAACAATGGAATGCCCTAAAGTTGTTAAATGAGAAAGGAGAATTTTTAAATGGCGCTGAGGGAGAGCAGATTTTGGAGTTAGCAGAAAATGAAGATTTTGAATTTTCTCATGTAGATGATTTAGGGGTATATTCTAAAGATTCTTCCTATGTTGAAAAGCACATACAAGAAGTTTTAGGCTTAGAGTTAGTAGATGTTGAAGCAATAAAAAAAGCAAATTTTAAAGTAGTAGTTGATGCTGTAAATTCTACAGGAGGGATATTTATTCCTGCTTTATTAAAAGAATTAAATGTAACTTGTGTGGAGTTATATTGTACACCAAATGGTCAATTTCCTCATAATCCAGAACCCTTAGAAGAACATTTGACAGCTATTTCTGAACTAGTTGTTAGAGAAAAAGCTGATTTTGGAATTGTAGTGGATCCAGATGTAGATAGATTGGCTTTGGTTTCTGAGAATGGTGCTATTTTTGGAGAAGAATATACATTGGTTGCTTGTGCAGATTATGTTTTAGGAAAGTTAGGTGGTGGAAATACGGTTTCTAATTTATCATCCTCAAGAGCATTAAGAGATATTACTCAACAACACGGAGGAACCTATACCGCAAGTGCAGTAGGTGAAGTTAATGTTGTTCTTAAAATGAAGGAAACCAATACGGTAATTGGAGGGGAAGGAAATGGTGGAATCATATATCCAGCATCACATTATGGTCGTGATTCTTTGGTGGGTGTCGCTTTATTTTTATCTCATTTAGCAAATAAAAAGATTTCTTGTAAAGAGTTGCGAGATTCATATCCTGGCTATTTTATGAGTAAGAACAAAATACAACTGACTCCTGAAATTGATGTAGACATCATTTTGGAAACCATGGCTTCTAAGTATAAAAACGAGGATGTGAATATAATAGATGGTGTAAAAATTGATTTTGTTGATCAATGGATTCATCTACGAAAATCAAATACAGAACCCATTATTAGAATTTATACGGAGGCTAAAACTCAACTAGAAGCAGATAATTTAGCACTTAGATTTATCAATGAAATAAAACAAATAATCTAAATAAATATACTTGAAGACTAAATATATGATTCTTATCGGATTATTGTTCAGTCTTTTTCTCGTTTATGGGCAGCAGGGTAACTAAAGACAAATGAAAGTATTGGTTATTTCTTTAAAAGAAAATTATACAGTTTCAATTGTGTAGATCATATGATCGTATTATTATGATCAGAGGTTTTAATTGACAGAATATTTTTTATATTCAGAACATAGACGGGTTAAATTTCTACTGAAACTCTTTTGGAACTTTATCTCTATGTTTATATCGTTTGTGAGACCATAAATATAATTCGGGTTGAATTTTTATATTTTCTTCCGTTAATTTTGTGTAATTATCGGTAATTTGATAATCCTTAAAGGATTTAGGAGTATCAGTTATTAGTTGAAATTCAGTTTCATAATACCCTCTTTTTATCTTTCTTGTAACATAATTGATAACTACTAAATTAAATTTTTTAGAGAGCATTTCTGCTCCAGTATGAACAGGTACTTTTATATTGAAAAATTCTCTCCAATAATATGTTTTATGGAGTTGAGGAGATTGATCACTTAATAAAATATAAGCTCCTTGTTTTTTATCATTGATGTTCTTTTGCATTCCTCTTACAGTGTCAGAAGTTTTATAACCAAAAACACCAAATTTTTCTCTAGACTTCCGAAGCCAATTTTCAAAGTACTTGTTGTTTAATTTGGTATAAGCTCCATAAACATCAATATCTAAAACTAAAGGAATGCTAATAGACCATTCCCAATTTGCTTGATGTGCCCCAACCAGAGCAATATCTCTTCCTTTTTTTGCAAAAGCATTAACTAATTCTGGATTTTTGTAAGTGTATCGTTTTGAAATTTGTTTTTTTGAAATTGAAAAAGCCTTCACACTTTCCATAATTATGTCTATAAAATGTTTAAAAAATTTCTTTGAAATATCTTTTAATTCTGTATCAGATTTTTCAGGAAAAGAAAGTGTTAAATTTTCTAAAACAACTTTTTTTCTATACCCAATTATATAATACATCAATAGATAAAGGAAATCAGATTTTATATATAAAATTCTCATTGGTAATCTAGACAACACCCAAATAAAAGGATAAGCAATTGCAAAAACAATAAAGTTCATAAAAAACGGTTTGGTTTACGCAAATATCGTATATAAATTTAAAATGTAATAGAATTAGTTCGTTGTTTTTACTATGTTTGCTTTATGATGAATACGATTAATCAAGCAGTTTTATTAATGATAATAGCCAACGTTTTATTTTCTATGAAGGGGTTTAAAGAGTACTCTTTTTTTGATAAATATAAGTTTCAAGTTGGTCGCATTATCTCTGGAGAAAAAATAAGAATTTTTACCTCAGGTTTTTTACATGCAGATTGGATGCACTTGGGTTTTAATATGTATGCTTTATACCTTTTTGGAGATATCGTTGCTAATTTTTTAGGAGCTTTTTATTTTGTAGTTATCTATTTTGGAAGTTTATTAGCTGGAGGGTTGTACTCACTTCAATATCATAGAGATCAACCTTATTATAGTGCTGTAGGAGCTTCAGGAGCTGTTTCCGGTATCGTATATTCTTCATTGCTTTTATATCCTAATATGGAGCTGTTTTTATTTTTTATTCCGATACCTATTCCTGGATATATTTTTGGTGTAGGGTATCTATTATATTCAATTTATGGAATGAAAAAGCAATTGGGTGCTATTGGTCATTCTGCACATTTAGGAGGAACAATTGGAGGTTTTTCGATCACACTTTTAGTAAACCCTTCTTTATTTATAACTAATAATATGCTCGTTATATTGTTAGGAATTCCAATTATCTTGTTGTTTGTTTTTGGAGATAGATTAAAAAATATATGACATATAAAAACCGAAATATTTTAGTTTCGGTTTTTTTGAGCGAAAGACCAGATTCGAACTGGCAACATTCAGCTTGGAAGGCCTATGCTCTGAGAACTGAGCTACTTTTGCGTGGTAAAGAAAGAATTGCAAATACAGAACTATTTTTGAGTTCTACCGTTATTTTAGTATCAAAAAATTAGTAAAATTTTTTGTCAGAACGTAAAACTTTTAAAAAGTGAAATCCATAAACATTATATCCATCATTGTAGTAGAATTTATGAGATTTTGTATTGTTAACATAGGCATTTAATTCGATAGCTTCACATCCTTTACTTTGAACATGATTATCAATCCAGTTAAAGAATTTTTTTCCAAGACCTTTGCCTCTTTGTGTTTCATCTATAATTACATGATCTGGTTCAACTGATTTTCCTATGTAGTGTCTTGTAGTATACCAAAGGCCAGAAATCCCTACTAATTTTCCTTTAACATATAATCCGGCACATTCATAGTTTGAGGCTTTAGCCATTTCTAATACTCTATCTGTTAGTATTTTATGAGGTGTTTTGGAGTTTAGTTTGGTAAGTAGTGGAATAATCGTTACAATTTCTTCTTCTTTAATAATTTGGATATGTATATTCATAAATAAGAAATTTTTCGGATATATTTTCTTTTGTTTAAAAACAGTTCAAGATACAATTTTAGACTATTTTAAAAGTATTAATTATAATTATTTGTAGAAAGTTTTTCCATAAAAAAATCCCAAACATTTGTTTGGGATTTTTGGTAGCGAGGAGCAGATTTGAACTGCCGACCTCAGGGTTATGAATCCTGCGCTCTAACCAACTGAGCTACCTCGCCGTAAGGTTTTAAGGCTGCAAATATACTTGATTTTTACTAACTAGCAAGATGCGTTTTTAATTTTTTTTAAATAGAATTATTACTTATATTGTCAATCAAAGAAAAGCACTAATGAATAAAGTAAAATTTGAATTAGAGATTCCTATTCACGCCTCGCCTCAAATGTTATATCAATATATCTCATCACCATCTAATTTGCAAGAATGGTTTGCAGATAAGGTGAATTCTAGGGGTAAATTGTATAGTTTTGTTTGGGATGGAGAGGAAGAAAAAGCAGAATTAATCACTAAAAAATCTGATGAGAGAATTCGGTTCAAATGGATAGAAAGTGAAGGAGATGATAGTTTTTTTGAAATTAAAATTCAAGTAGATGCTTTGACTAAAGATGTTTCTTTGATAATCACTGACTTTGCTGATGATGAGGATGAAGTAGAAGCATCTAAACAATTATGGGAGAATCAAATTGATGAATTAAGACATACTATAGGCGCTTAAATTAGTTGTTTATACTTACATATAAACTCAACATCTATTGTTGAGTTTTTTTATGTGTACATCTTTTAAAATATATTAATTTTACAACTTTAAATTCTAAAGTTATGATTAACTTCAATGGAGAGTTACACCATTCAGATACTATAAAATTAACCCCAGAAAATAGAGCTTTTAAGTACGGAGATGCTATTTTTGAAACGGTAAAAGTGATTCATCATAAAGTTGTTTTTTGGGAAGATCATTATTTTAGGCTCATGTCCTCTATGCGAATGTTGCGAATGAAAATTCCGATGGAATTTACATTAGAATTTTTAGAAAATGAAATTCTTAAAACGGTAGCAGTTCAAGATGCCGCTATTTCATATAGGGTTCGATTGAATATTTTTAGAAAGGATGGAGGTTTATATACTCCTAAAACAAATAAAATTGATTATAGTATTCATGCTAATGAAAATTTATACCAAGTCAAAGATTCATATTCTTTAGATGTCTTCAAAGATTTTTATAATTATTCAGGACTTTTATCAACGATAAAGACTAATAATAGAATGCTGAACACTTTGGCAAGTATTTTTGCCAAAGAAAATGATTTAGATAATTGTATTTTACTAAATGAAAAAAAACGAGTTGTAGAAGTTACTAATGGAAATATCTTTATTGTCAAAGGAACTGTAATTAAAACACCAGCGCTAAGCGAGGGATGTATAAAAGGAATTACTCGCTCTAAAGTAATTGATATTATATTAAAAAATTCGGAATTTACACTAGAGGAAACATCCATATCACCCTTTGAGATTCAAAAAGCTGATGAAGTATTTATAACCAATGCTATTATTGGTCTTCAGCCAGTTTTTAGATATAAGAAAAAAAACTTAATAAGTAAAGTTGGTCAAAAAATAGCAAATAACTTAAATATATTACAAATAGCAGGAAGTTAATTTAAGTTAAAATTACTTGGAGCATTTGCCCAAAGTTTATAGTTACCTCCTTTTTGTAGTATTTTATTTTTCCATAGACTCTTATTATCTACAGAAAAAATAGTATTCATATCTTGTTCTTCGACAAACCAAGAATTTTCATTCATCTCTTTCTCAAGTTGCTCTTTTCTCCAACCAGAATATCCCAAGAAAAAACGAATGTCAGAAGCGTTTAGCAGGTTATTATTTAATAAGTATTTTAAAGATTTAAAATTTCCTCCCCAAAATATTCCATTGCCAACTTCAGTGCTGTCAGGAAGTAGTTGAGGGATTTTATGCACAAAATATAAATTATCTTGCTCTACGGGACCTCCTTGATATACTATAAAGTTGCAATTAATGTCTGGTAATAAATCATTAACTGTAAAGTCTAAGGGTCTATTTAAAATAAAACCGACAGAATTATTTTGTGTATGTTCTGTGAGTAGAACAATGGTTCTGTTAAATGAACTATCATTTAAAATAGCTGGTTCTGCAATTAATAGTTTCCCTTTATTTGGTTTCAAAATGATCTGTTAAATGTTGTATGAATATAATAAATTTTTCTCACAAAAAAAACTCTCTTAAGATAAGAGAGTTTTAATATACTTTAAAAAAGCAAGTTTTAGTTTACTGCGTTACTTAAACCAGCTCCAGCTTTAAATTTAGCTACATTTTTAGCAGCAATTTGAATTGTTTTTCCTGTTTGAGGGTTTCTACCAGTTCTAGCAGCTCTGTTTGAAACAGAAAAAGTACCAAATCCTACTAAAGCAACTTTATCACCACCCTTTAAAGCAGAAGTTACATTACCTGTAAAAGATTCTAATGCCGCTTTAGCAGCTACTTTAGAAATTCCTGCATCAGCAGCCATTGCGTCGATTAAATCTGACTTGTTCATAATAAATAGATTTTAAAATTAATTGAATATTTTTTTTTCGCTTAAAAGCTAAACAAATATAGACGGATTAAGGTTTTACGCAAATTTGAGTGTTAAAAAAAACCCTTTTTGTTAATAAAAGGATATAAATTGTTAATAAAGCAGGCTGAAAATCATTAAATCCTTACTGATATTGGCTTTAGAAGACTTTAGCTTCAGGTAAAAAAGTATAACCGTTTAATAGACTTTTTGCTACCAATTTTTTCTTTCCAGATAATTTAATTTCATCGATGATAATAAATCCATTTTTTACTGCAATTTTAAGTTCTTTTTTTGTGGTTATAATTTGGCCAGTTGTAAAAGAATGATCTGCTGCTTCCTTTCTAATAGCATAAATTTTTGAAGTGCTTTCTTTTTCTCCATTTTTGATTATAGTCCAAGCACCAGGATAAGGATTTAAACCTCTGATTTTGCAATCTATTTTATCTAACGAAGCTGTCCAGTCAATTCTACAATTTTCAGGATTTAATTTTGGGGCAGTTTTTTCTTTTGAATTGGGTTGTTTTCTTGTAGTTACTTTTTCAGTTGAAATTAAATTTACTGTTTTTGCAACTAAATCTGCTCCTAAAAACATTAATTTGTCATGAAGTGTCCCAACGGTTTCATCTTTTTTTATTTCGATTTCTTGTTGTAAAATAATTTCTCCTGTATCAATTTTATCATCAATAAAAAATGTAGTGACTCCTGTTTTTGTTTCTCCATTTATAATCGCCCAATGGATGGGAGCAGCTCCTCTATAATTGGGTAGTAATGAAGCATGTAAATTAAAAGTACCATATTGAGGCATTTTCCAGACTACTTTCGGTAACATTCTAAACGCAACTACTATTTGTATATCTGCTTTTAAATCTTTTAGCTCATTATTAAAATCATGATTTTTTAAATTTGTAGGCTGTAGTATTGTTAAATTTTTTGACTTAGCATATTTTTTTACCGCAGATTCATTCAGTTTCCTACCCCTTCCTGCGGGTTTATCTGATGCTGTAATTACACCCACTATATTATAATTCAGCTCTACTAAGTGTTTTAAAATAGTTACAGCAAAATCTGGAGTCCCCATAAAAACGATTCGTAAGTCTTTCATAATTATAAATTTAATTGATATTTATTTTGAGGATTAATTCGAATTTTATTTTCTGTTAATAATAAACGTAAATGTATTAAAATGTCTTCTTCATTCGCTTTGATATAAACGCTAATCTCTGAGGAAGTTAATTGTTCCCTTAATTTTAAAAGATCAATTATTTGCTCAGATAGGTTTGTGATTGATTTTTTCTTCTTTGAAATGCAAACATCACAAATGCCACACTTTATAGTTTCAAGATCATCAAAATAATTTAAAATTTGAATACTTCTACAATTACTATCATTAGTCACAAACCTGATTAAATCATTCGATTTTTTCTTCTTTTGATCAATAAACTGTTTTATTTCTTTAGAAAACCTATTAATTGTTTGATCATCTTCTCGGGGTAATAAAAAAAGAAGTTCAACCTTATTTTTTTCTCTATTGTATTGAATAATTTCATTTTTTTGAAGGTAGTCTAAATGTGATACTACTTGTTTTTTTGTAATCCCATTTTTTTTTGCAATTATAAATTCATCAATTTTTACCTCTTGCTCAAATAAACCAGGATAGGTTCTTAAAATTGAATTGGTCAACTTCCTAGTATTTGTATTGTTGTTCAGATAATTTAACACCTCTCTACTGTTAACAATAAATTGAATTGTAGACTTTTTATCATATTGATTGTTGATTTCGATAATACCATTATTTGATAATATTTTAATAGTTGTATCTACTTTCAATACAGGGAAATTATATTTTTTAGAGAATTCTAGTAAATTAAAGCAAAATGAATTTGTACTCAATTCACCCAAAGAAATCCTAAAATACTGGTATAATTTTCTATGAATTTCTTTAATCTCTTTAATTGTTAATAAGGTTTTTTTAAGTTTTTCTTTAAATAATAGTATGTCATTTTTATTAAATAATAAAACGGCATATGACTTTTTATTATTTCTACCGGCTCTTCCTGTTTCTTGTAGGTAGTTTTCTATGCTTGCAGGAAGGTCTATATGTATTACCAATCCAACATTTTCTTTATCTATACCCATTCCAAATGCATTAGTAGCAACAATAATTGGAGTGATCTCAGTCATCCAATTTTCAAAAGCACTGGTTTTTTCTGAGGATGATAATCCACCATGATAGAAAGTACTGTTTAAATTATTTGCATTCAAAAAAGCGGCAATTTGTTCCGTTTTTTTTCTTGAATTAACATAAACTATTGCTGGTTTTCTAGTTTTTTTAAAAATCTGAAGTAAACGTTGTAATTTGTCTTCGACTGTGAATATTTGATACGCTAAGTTTTTTCTAAAAAACGATTTTTTAAAAATTTGAGGTGCTCTTAAATCGAGGTTTTTACAAATGTCTTTAATAACTTTTTTATTTGCAGTTGCGGTTAAAGCTATAAGATTAACATCGGGTTTTATATTTCTGATCTCTCTAATGTTCCTGTAAGAAGGTCTGAAATCATGCCCCCATTCAGAAATACAATGTGCTTCATCGATGGCTATTAAATTAATATTTAATTCTCTTATTTTTTGTTGAATAAAATAAGATTGAAGTCTTTCTGGAGAAATATATAGAAATTTATACCCTCCAAATTTGATATTATCAAATAATGTAATGACTTCGTTTTGCTTTGTTCCAGAGGGAATACTGATTGCTTTAATTCCTTTTCGCTCTAAACTCTCTACTTGATCTTTCATTAACGCAATCAAAGGAGAAATTACCAAGCAAATTCCTTCTTTTGCTAGCGCAGGAATTTGAAAGCAGATAGATTTTCCACCTCCTGTAGGAAGCAATGTTATTACATCTTTTTGTTTTAAAACAGATGAAATAATTTCTTCCTGTTGAGGTCTAAATTCTGTAAAACCCCAATATTTTTTTAATATTTCTCCAGGTAAAATCATAAATCGCAGGATAGCGAATTAATAATGAAATCTGTTCTTTCTTTAAGGGAGCCAAAAGGGACATTAATAAGTGTATGTCCCAATTCTAAATATGCTTTTCTTAAATAAATGTCAATTTCTGAGGTTTTTTCAAAAGATTCATACCGTTCATTATCTGTTTCGTGAATCTTTTTCCAAGGAGAAAAGTGAAAAATTTTGTCATAGGTATATTGTTTGCTCTTTTCTTTAAAGATGGGAGGATATTCAGCTTTAAAATAATCTAGATATGCATGAATATCAGGAATCCCTCTGTCAAAAAAAATAATTTCAGATTTAGATTTCATAGCATTTATATATTGTTGTTCTCTTTCTTTTAGAATCAATTCACTGAATAGTAGTGGTTTACTTAAAAATAATTGATCGATTCCTTTTTTTTTAGCTTCTAAAATGACATCTCTTGAGACTTCCGAGAAGCATTCATATTCTAGACTATTTAGTTCATTTAAAACAGAAGTTTTCCCAGTTCCTGGTCCGCCAGTTAATAAGATTTTTAGCTGCATATCACAAAAATAATTTATTCCCTTAATAAAACTAATTTTTAATGTAATTTTGTAAATAGTTATTTGCAATTAATATATAAAATATCCTTGTTTTTGTGAGTGATAATGATAATTTTTATACAAAATTAAAAGTTCAATTGGATGATACAACTTCCTTTCCAACTGATTATATGTATAAATTTATTGTTCCCACAGATTTAAATCAAGTTCAAGAAGTTGAAGAGTTATTTAATAATTATGGGGCAATAATTAATAAAAAAAAATCAAAAACAGGAAAATATATTAGTGTTTCTGTCGTATTACACATAGAAAGTTCTGATACCGTAATTTCATTTTACAAAAAAGCAGAAAAAATTAAAGGAATAATTTCATTATAATTACATATTTATGAGAAAAATAGTTTTATTGTTAAGTATAAGTTTGTCTATATCTGTATTTTCACAGGATGAATATAAAACGTTAATGACCATCGATGGTGAGAAAATATCTGTTTCAGAATTCAAAAGAGTTTATGAAAAGAATTTAGATTTAATTGATAGTCAAGACGCCAAGGATATTACTAAAAACCTAGAGCTATTTATAAGCTTTAAATTAAAAGTTAGGGAAGCCTATGAGATGCAATTAGATACCTTACCTTCTTATAAAAAAGAAATAGAGACTTATAAAGATGAACTTTCCCTACCTTATTTACAAGACACGACTTTTATAGATCAATTGGTCAAAGATGCTTATTTTAGAACAAAATATGAAGTAAATGCAAAGCATATTTTAATTAGAACATCAAGATTTGATTCCCCAAAAGACACTTTAGAAACGTATACAAAAATATTAAAACTTAGAGAACGAATTATAAATGGCGAAGAATTTGAAGATATTGCGAATGAATATTCTCAAGAACCATCTGCTCAAAGTAATCCAAAAACTGGAAAAAAAGGAAACGGAGGGAATCTAGGGTATTTTTCTGCATTTAAAATGGTATACCCTTTTGAAGTTGCAGCATATTCAACCAAAATAGGTGAAATTTCTATGCCTTTTAAAACAAGTTTTGGGTATCATATTGTTCAGGTTACAGACATTAGAGAATCAAAAGGAGAAATTGAAGTCGCAAATATTTTTATAAAGGATACTTCTGAAAACGGTAAAGTTAAGATCGATAGTGTTTACACCAAGTTACAAAATAATGAGAAATTTGAAGACTTGGTCCAAAGATATTCTGATCATTTAAGTTCTAAAAAGAAGGGTGGAAAATTAGATAAATTTGGTTCTGGGGAAATGATAAAGCCTTTTTCAGACGCAGCATTTGCTCTTGAGAATATAAATGATTATTCTAAACCCCTTCAAACAAAGTTTGGTTGGCATATTGTAAAGTTACTCAAAAAGTATCCCATTGCATCCTTTGAGGAATTGAAAAAAGATTTAAAAAAGAAAGTAATGAACAGTGCTAGAATGCAGATGTCTACAAAAGCAGTTTTAGATCAATTAAAAAAAGAATATGTCATTATAGAGCATGTGGACGCAAAAAAGATACTAGACAGAAAAGATATTAGAATGATTCCTCTAGATTCTTTACAAAGTTCAATAATTAGTATAAATAACAAGAATATTTCTCAAGAAGAGTTTATTAATTACATCAAAAATAATATAGATTTACCTGTTTTTAGGCTTTTTGAAAAGTTCAAAGAAAAACAGATTATAGATTATTATAAGGAAAATTTAATTCATACAAAACCTGAATATGTTTCTATTCTTAAAGAGTATGAAGAGGGGTTATTGCTTTTTGAGTTGATGCAAGAAAAAATTTGGAAAAAGTCATCCATAGATTCACTTGAATTAAAAAAATATGTTAACACCAATTCAGCGATTTATGATAAAGACGATTTAAAAAATAATAGAGGTCAGGTTATTAATGACTATCAAAACTTTTTAGAGAATAATTGGCTTGCCGATTTAAGAAAGAAATATAAAGTCCAAGTCAATAAAAGAGAATTAAATAAAATTATCAATTTCTACCGAGAAAAATAATGAAGAATTTAGCTATTATATGTTGTTTTTATTTCTTTTTTTCTTGTGATTTATTTAAAATCCATAAAAAAGAAAACGCAACAAAAGAAATTTTAGCTATTGTTAATACAGAAAAACTTTTCAAAACCGATTTTATGAATGTTTTACCTAAAAACCTTCATAAAATAGACAGCCAAGTGTTGGCTAAAAGTTACATACAAGATTGGGCAATTAATAAACTTTTACTTGAAAAAGCAAAAAATAATAGTTCATCTCAAACCATGAGTCAAATAGATGATTTGGTTAAAGATTATGAAGAAAGTTTGCTAATAAATAATTACAAAGAACAACTTGTCAAGCAAAAATTAGATACTGTCATTACTAAAGAAGAGTTAGAAGAGTTTTATTTGTTAAACAAAGATAATTTTAAACTAAATGAAGAGTTAATTAAAATAAAATACCTTCACTTACCTCACAATATCAATGATAAGAAAAAAATTATACTACTTTTTAAATCGGATGATATTCTAGATTTAGATGAGTTGGAAAAGCAAGAACTAAGCTTTAAGTTTCATCAATTTAATGATTCGATTTGGAGAGAATTAGATAATGTTTTGTTAAAACTACCTTTTTCAAAAGAAAAATTGTTAAAAAAAACAAAATTCATTCAAAAGCAAGATTCAATAGGTTTATATTTGGTGGGTGTAAAAGATGTTCTAGAGAGAAACTCTACAGCTCCTTTAAGTTATGTTACCTCAACAATAGAACAAATGATTTTACATAATCGTAAAATCCAACTAATAAGAAATATAGAAAAAATAATCATTAATGATGCCATACAAAACAATAATTTTAAAATATATTAAATTTTCATTAAGTTTTTTTCTAATGTGTCTTTCAGGGCTACAAACTACTGCTCAACAATTAAAAATTGATGGAGTAGCAGTTGTTATTGGTAAAAATATTGTTCTAGATTCTGATATAGATAAGTTCAAGCAAGAAATCGATATGAGAAGTGAGGGAAAAATAAAAATTTCAGACTGCGAAATGTTAGAAGAGTTAATGCAGCAAAAATTAATGTCTCACCATGCTGTAATTGACAGTGTAACCTTAGTTGATGAAGAGATTTCATCAAGAGTAGATAGAAGTTTAGAATTTTTTACTCAGCAGTATGGTAGTGTAGAAAAAGTTATTAAAGCCTATGGATTCAATGATTTAGATGATTTAAAAAATGAATTATCTACAGTACAAAAAGAAAACATATTAATAGAAAAAGAACAACAAAATATTACAGAGAAAATAGACGTTACTCCAGAAGAGGTTCGTTTATACTATAACGGATTGAAAGAAAAAGACGAACTTCCCGAGTTTCCTGCAGAAATAGAATTGGCTCAAATTGTTATCAAAGCCATCCCCACTGAAGAGGAAAAAGAGAGAGTGATTTCAAAACTAAATGAAATTAAGAAGGAAATTGAAGAAGGAGCTAATTTTAAAATGAAAGCAATTATTAATTCTGATGATCCAGGGGTTACTCAAAATGGGGGTGAGTATACTGTAACAAAAGAATCTAGTTTTATAAAAGAATTCAAAGAAATGGCTTTTAC
>MDTG01056071.1_pt1 | contig 18387 bp, 16 predicted proteins | sample 811421 | NCBI WGS metagenome assembly MDTG01 (sample SAMN05326645, study PRJNA326480) | marine metagenome | isolation source: seawater | place: Pacific Ocean: South East | collected 2011 | reverse complement strand
GCGCCCATCGGAGAGGTGGCAGAGTGGTCGAATGCAGCGGTCTTGAAAACCGCCGAGGATTTGCGTCCTCCGTGGGTTCGAATCCCACCCTCTCCGCCAGACGCGGACAAAAGCGCCCCAAGGGGCGCTTTTTTTATGTCCGCGTCTGGCGGAGAGGGTGGTTTCATTCGAACCCACCGGTTCGACCGAGCGGCGCAAAGCGCCGCGAAGGACCGCCGCCAAAGGCGGCGGCCCCGAAGGGGTGAGCCGGCGTAGCCGGCGAATAATCCCACCCTCTCGGCGCGCAAAGCGCGCCCAAACCTCTCAGCCACCACCAAATCCCTCGACTACGCTCCCAAAACCCGCTCACTCGAGTTGTTCCCAAGTCCTTTCCACCCCAATCCACGACGCAAAACCCCATGGCCGCGCCCACACCGCTGTGCCAGCATGCTTGCTCCATTTCGGAATCTCATTCCAAAAGAGTTATTCCACAAACAAAAAAGGAATCACCATGCTCGGTATCGTAGCTATCCTCACCGCCCAACCCGGCAAGGGCGACGCGCTCGCCGCTGAGATGAGCCGCATCGCCGTGGAAGTCCGCAAGGAAGAGGGCAATCACGGTTACACCGTCCACCAGTCCGTGGACGACGGCGACACCGTGATGATTTATGAGCAGTACAACGATCAGGCGGCGCTGGACGCCCACCGCGAGAACATGAAAGGCCTGGGTGGTGGTTTGAAAGACCTGCTGGCCGGCCGGCCCGACGTGAAATTGTTCAACGTGGCTGGCTGAAGCGCCCGGCGAACGCCTCCAGCGCGTCGCGCCCCTGAATATCGTCGGCCAGCAGCGGCAGGGTGAGGCGGGGCAGGGCGCCCAGGCGCTGGTCGATGTCCGCCATCAGCCGTTGCTCCCGCTCCCGGCGGGCGCGGAAGAAGGCGCCCTCCGCCTCGTCCGGCAACACCCGGTTGATGATCATTCCGGCCACCGGGATCCGGGCCTCGCCGAGGCTGGCCACGGCCCGTTCGGTTTCCAGGATCGGCAGCCGCTCCGGGGTCAGCACGAACACAAAGCCGGTGTGGTCGGTGTCCTGCAGCCGCCGCCGCGCGCGGTGGAAGCGTCGCTGCCGCTCGAGCAGTGGCGCCGCCAGCGCCCGGGCGCGCTGGTCCAGCCCTTCCAGTTCCCGGTCCTCCGGTTCCCCCAGCGGGCTCTCCAGGTCCCGCCCCGGCGTCAGATGGCCCAGCACCTTGCCCAGCTGTTCGGTGCGCCGGTTCTGCTTTAACAGGCCTTCGCTCCAGGCCGCCATCAGTTCCGGCAGGCTGAGCAGCCGCAGGGTGTGGCCGGTGGGGGCGGTGTCGAACACAATCAGATCGAAGCGGTCCTGCTGATCAATGATCGTCGTAATGCGCTCCAGCAGGGCCGCTTCCTGGGCCCCCGGTGATTGGCGGCTGAGGCGCAGCTGGCGCTCCAGTTCCGGGCGCTGGTCGGCGCCGGCGAAGCGGGCCATCTGCGCCCGCACGCGTTCCAGATGGGCGTCCACCTCGCTGTCCGGATCGATTTCCAGGCCGGTGAGGTTGGCCGCCAGGTCGGTTTCCCGGTCGCCGATCTCCCGGTCGAAGGCGTCCGCCAGGCTGTGCGCCGGGTCGGTGGACACCAGCAGAACGCGGCGTTCCAGGCTGGCGGCGCGCAATGCCAGGGCCGAGGCCACCGTGGTTTTCCCCACGCCGCCCTTGCCGCCCACCATTAACAGGCGGCGCCGGCGCAGCAGGGTATCGATATCCAGAGCGGTGTGGCGGTTCGGGTCGGGCATGAATCAGCAGCAGCGGAAGTGGTCTAGGGGCGAGTGGGGCATGCCCATGCGTTTGTGCCAGTCGTGGAAGCGGTCCAGCAGCAGCGGCTGCAGCTCCAGGGTGTACCAGGTGGCCGGGTTGGGGATGCCGAGGGTTTCGGAGAACACCATCAGCATGAACAGATCCTCCTCGTCCCGCCGGGCCCGGGCGATCGCGGCCCGGTAGGGGGCGTTGTAGTAGCTCGCCCCCAGATCGCCGGCGCGCCGGTACCAGCGGCGCAGCCGGCCGATCAGACGCGCCGCCGGTTGCGTGCCGCTCAAGAGGCGCTCTCGTCGTTGGCGGCGCCCTTGGCGCGGCGCAGCGCGGCCACGCACTCCAGGGTCACGAGGACCGCCGCCACCAGCACCACCAGATCCAGACCCAGCAGGAACCAGTTCTCCTTCTCGAAGAAGTCGCGCAGCTGCATCAGCAGCGCGGCCAGGGTCATCACCAGCAGGAACACCAGCGGGCCCAGGGTGTAGAAGGTGGGCCGGCCGCGGCGCACCAGCATCACGGTGATCACCAGCAGGGTGAGGCCGGCCAGCAGCTGGTTGGTGGTGCCGAACAGCGGCCAGATCAGCAGCCCGCCGGAGCCGTCCGCGCCGCCGGCGCCGAACGCCAGAATCAGGCAGCTGGCCACGGAGAGCAGGGTGGCGGGCAGCGCCTTGCGCATCCAGCCGATGTTATAGATCTCGCCCCATTCCTGGAAAATGTAGCGCTGCAGACGCAGGCCGGTGTCCATGGTGGTGCCGGCGAACAGCGCCGCCATCACCGTGAGCAGGGTGGCCGCCACGGTCACTTCCATGCCGGTGCCGGCGGCGAGAATAAAGGCGCCGCCGTCCACGAAGGCGGTCAGGCTGCCCTGGCCGAACGAGGTGTAGACCGCCTGCCAGTCGGCCAGCGAGGCGAAGCCGGCGGTGGCGGCGATGATCGCGGCCAGCGCCAGGGCGCCTTCACCCACGGCGCCGAAGTAGCCGACGAAGCGGGCGTCGGTCTCCTTGTTCAGCTGCTTGGAGGTGGTGCCCGAGGCCACCAGGCCGTGGAAGCCGGAAATCGCGCCGCAGGCGATGGTCACGAACAGCAGCGGCAGCATCGAGGGGGTGCCTTCGGGCACGCCGAAGTTGATCATCGGCGCGACAACCGTGGGGCTGGCGATGATCACCGCGCCGTACAGCAGGATCAGGCCGACAAACAATTGCAGGCCGTTGATGTAGTCCCGGGGCTGCAGCAGCACCCACACCGGCAGCAGCGACGCGATCGCCGCGTAACCGAACAGGATCAGAATCCAGAGCGCGTTGGGCGACAGGCCGGCGGTGCTTTCCGGCAGCGTCACCGGCACCGAGGGGCCGATGTAGATCAGCGCGTAGAGCGCCGCCACGCCGACCACCGAGACCAGGCCCAGGCCGATCTTGCGGCGGTAGATCAGTTGCCCGATCACCAGGGCCACGGCGATGGCGCCCCACACCGGCACCACGGCGCCGGGGTTGTTGATCAGCAGCTTGGCGATCACCACCCCGAACACCGCATTGACCATCAGCAGCACCAGGAAGATGACGATCATGAACACGCTGCGCGCGCGTCCGCCGACCACCTCGCCGGTGAGCGCGCCCACCGACTTGGCCCGGTTGCGCACGCTGGCCCAGATCGCGCCGCTGTCGTGGACGCCGGCGAAGAAGATGGTCCCCAGCACCACCCAGAGAAAGGCGGGCAGCCAGCCCCAGATCACCGCGATGGCGGGCCCGACGATGGGCGCCGCGCCGGCCACCGAGGTGAAATGGTGGCCCCAGAGCACAAAGCGATTGGTGGGCACGAAGTCGACCCCGTCCTCGAACTCGTGGGCCGGGGTGCGGAAATCCGGATCAAGCTTGTAAATTTTCTCCGCGATAAAGCGGGAGTAGACAAAGTAGCCGGCGGCCATGCCGCCGAGGCCCAGAACCAAAAGCAGAATCGCGCTCATCGGTCTTGTCCTTGTTGTGAGATTGGCCGGGTTTCAGAATTACCCGTCACACCCTGGCGCGTCAATGCGACCCTGGTCGAATCGTGACGCCGGCCACTAGGCATCCAGGCCCCGGCGCGCTAGGCTTGATGGGTTCAAAACACATCCACTATCAAGGACGCTAAGTGGGGAGGATAAAATGATAAAAGTACTGGTGGTCGACGACCACGATCTGGTTAGAACCGGCATCACCCGCATGCTCGGCGATCAGGAAGGGATTCGTGTGGTCGGCCAGGCCGACTGTGGGGAAGAAGCGGTACGCCTGGCCCGCGAGCTGAGCCCGGACGTGGTGCTGATGGACATTAAAATGCCCGGCATAGGTGGCCTCGAAGCGACCCGGCGGATGCTGCGCCAGGACGACGGCCTGCGCGTGATCGCCGTGACCGTCTGCGAGGACGAGCCGTTCCCGTCGCGGCTGCTGCACGCCGGCGCCGCCGGCTACCTGAGCAAGGGCGCCGACCTGGAAGAGATGGTGCGGGCGATCAAGGTGGTGAGCACCGGGCAGCGCTACATCAGCCCGGAAATCGCCCAGGCGATGGCGCTGCGGCCCTTCGTGCCGACCCCGGACGCGCCGCTGGACATGCTCTCCGAGCGCGAGCTGCAGATCATGATTCTGATCGTCAACTGCCATAAGGTGCAGGACGTGGCTGATCAGCTGTGCCTGTCGCCGAAGACGGTGAACACCTACCGCTACCGCATTTTCGACAAGCTGGGCATCAGCAGCGATGTGGAAATGGCCCTGGTGGCGGTGCGCCACGGCATGGTGGACGCCGACGAAGCCAACCCGGCCTGAGGGTCCGGTCGGCGGGCGGAAATGACCGGCGCGGGCTTGACAGTATCGCGCCAGTGCCGATCCTATGCAGCCTGTCGTTCGCCGACCCGGAGTGGCCTTGCCGCAATTCGACGCCAAGCAGTTTCTCGCCCATTGTGCCCGCAAGCCCGGTGTCTACCGGATGCTGGACGACGATGGCGGCGTGCTCTATGTGGGTAAAGCCCGGGACCTTCGCGCCCGGCTGAATTCCTATTTCCAGAAAAACGTCACCGGCGCCAAGACCCGCGCGCTGGTGAGCCGTATCGCGGGCGTGGAGACCACCGTCACCGCCAGCGAGGCGGAGGCGCTGCTGCTCGAGCAGTCGCTGATCAAGTCCCTGCGCCCGCCGTACAATATTCTGCTGCGCGACGATAAGTCCTACCCCTATATCAAGATCACCACCTCGGACGAGTACCCGCGCATCACCTTTCATCGCGGCAAGCGCCGGCCGGGCAGCCGCTATTTCGGGCCCTATCCGAGTGCCGGCAGCGTCCGCGAAACCCTGGCGCTGGTGGAGAAGGTGTTCCGCGTGCGCAACTGCCGGGACAGCTTCTTCCGCAACCGCACGCGGCCGTGCCTGCAGTACCAGATCGAGCGCTGCACCGCGCCCTGCGTGGAGTTCGTCAGCCGCGAGGCGTACGCCGAGCAGGTGCGCATGGCGATGGATTTTCTCTCCGGCCGCAGCCGCCAGGTCAGCGACCACCTCACCGAGCAGATGGAGAAAGCCGCCGAGCAGCTGGATTTCGAACGGGCGGCGGAACTGCGCGACCAGCTCGCCGCCATCCAGGCGGTGCAGCAAAAGCAGAACGTGGAGACCGACCGGGGCGGCGACGTGGACGCGGTGGCCATCGCCGTGCGCCACGGGCTGGCGGTGGTGGAGGTGCTGATGGTGCGCCAGGGCAGGGTGCTCGGCCACCGCAGCTTCCGGCCGGATACCCGCGGCGAGGAAGACAGCGATGAAATCCTGGAAGCCTTCCTGGCCCAGTACTACCTGGGCGAACGCGACGACCAGTCGATCCCCAGGGAGATCGTATTGCCCGGCGCGCTGCCCGGGCAGGCGGCCCTGCAGGAAGCCATGGAAACCCATCTCGGCCGCCGCATCCGGCTGGCCGCCCGGGTACGCGGCCAGCGCCAGGCCTGGCTGAACATGGCGCGCACCAACGCGGACCAGTCCCTGCACGCGGATCTGGCCGCCCGGGAGCACCTGGAACAGCGCTTTCATGCACTGGAGACCCTGCTCGAAGCGGACACGCCGATTCGGCGCATCGAGTGTTTCGATATCAGCCACACCCAGGGCGAGCGGGCGGTGGCGTCCTGCGTGGTGTTCGACCAGCAGGGCGCGCGCAAGGCGGACTACCGCCGTTTCAACGTCAGCCCGGAGCACGGCGGCGACGATTACGAAGCCCTGGAGGAAGCGGTACGGCGCCGCTACCAGCGGGTGGTGAAGGAAGAGGCGAAGCTGCCGGACCTGTTGCTGATCGACGGTGGCAAGGGGCAGATGCAGCGCAGTTTCGAGGTGATCCAGAGCCTGCACCTGGACAACCAAGTGCTGGTGATGGGCATCGGCAAAGGGCCCAGCCGGCGCCCGGGCCTGGAAGTGCTGTACCTGCCCGACGGCCGCGAGCTGGTGCCCGGCGGTGCCCACGCGGCGCTGCACTTATTGCAGCAGGTGCGTGACGAGGCGCACCGCTTCGCGATCACCGGCCACCGCGCCCGGCGCGGCAAGGCCCGCCGGTCCGGATTGGAAGACATTCCCGGCGTCGGCCCCAAGCGGCGCAAGGCGCTGCTGAACCATTTCGGCGGCTTGAAGCAGCTGCGGAATGCGTCCCGGGAAGAGCTGGCGCGGGTGGAAGGCATCAATGCCCAGACCGCCGAGACGCTGTACAACTGGTTTCACGAATAATCAGCGGCTATGCCTTCACCCCGGCCGTTTCAACAATGAGGCCGGCGCCGCTTTCCGTTATACTCACTTTTTCCGCCGACGGCATAGAAGTTGTCCATGTCCAAGCACGCTCCCATTCTCAACCTGCCCAACATTCTCACGCTTATCCGGGTGGCTGCCATTCCGGTGCTGGTGGCGGTGTTCTACCTGCCTTTCTGGTGGAGCGATCTGCTCGCCGCGGCGCTGTTTCTGGCCGCCGGCCTGACCGACTGGCTGGACGGCTACCTGGCCCGGCGTCTCGGCCAGACCAGCCCGTTCGGGGCGTTTCTGGACCCGGTGGCGGACAAATTGATCGTGGCGGTGGCCCTGGTGATGCTGGTGCAGACCCACGCCAGCGTCTGGTTCGCGGTGCCGGCGATGGTGATCGTGTCCCGGGAAATCACCGTGTCCGCGTTGCGTGAGTGGATGGCGGAGCTGGGCGAGCGCGCCAAGGTGGCGGTCAGTTCGATCGGCAAGATCAAAACGGTTACCCAGATGGTGGCGATCACGTTGTTGCTGGCGCTCAAGCCGGAGCACAGCGCGGACAACCTCACCATTGTCATGACGCCGGGGCTGTGGCTGGCTTACGGCTGTTTGTACCTGGCCACCGCGCTGACGCTGTGGTCCATGTTCTCCTATCTGCGCGCGGCGGTGCCGCAATTCACTAACCCGGGCGGCGACCGCGACGGCTCGTGAACAGGGCGGGTTGAGTGCCCGGCACGACTGCGCAAAGTTTGTCCAAGATATTGAATCGGCAGCAAAAACAGTCTTGACAGAGACCCGCGCTCGGGTAGAATGCGGCTTCGCGTTCGGGGCAACCCGGCGCTGAAAAAAAGCGGGAATAGCTCAGCTGGTAGAGCACAACCTTGCCAAGGTTGGGGTCGCGAGTTCGAATCTCGTTTCCCGCTCCAAGTTTCAATGTGAATCTAGACGTTGGAGATTGGGGTCGCGAGCTGGAACGCCAGCCCGGTCGAATCCATTTCCCGCTCCAGATTTCCAACCTCGGCCCAAGCCGGGGTTTTTTGTTCGTACAGGTTTAACGGCGCGGTGGCAGAGTGGTTATGCAGCGGACTGCAACTCCGTATACGCCGGTTCGATTCCGACCCGCGCCTCCATTCCCAGGCCTGCATCTGTTGTGTAAAGTTCGGCATGACCTGCGGGTATGGTGAAATTGGTAGACACAAGAGACTTAAAATCTCTCGGCCTTATGGCTGTGCCGGTTCGAGTCCGGCTACCCGCACCAACTTCTCTCTTCCGGTTCCTCCCTTCGCCTTTTATTGCCGCCTTGAATCGCTTTCTGGTACTTTAATGCTTTAGTCTTATTCCTGCGGGAAAGCACGAATACCGGGGCAATAGCATAACGCCATAACAAACCTCGGATTCAGGGGGAAACGGTTAATGACTGGGTTTCAGCATCTGTCCGTGCGGCTGAAGATTTTGTCCGTGGCGGGCTTGGGGATCTTCCTGTTCCTCGCTTACTTCTTGTACAGCTACTACATCGCGGAAACCAATATTGATCATCTGCGCCAGGTGGAGAGCCATGACTTTCCGGTGCTGGAACTGGTCAACGCCAACAATGTGGAATTCCTGGCGATCAGCGATGCCTTCGACGACGCCATCAGCCAGGCGGACGCCGGGCTGCTGGACGAGGCCCGGGAACGCTCCGACCGTTTCCTGGAACGCCTCGGCGATATCGAGCGTCTCGACCCCACCCTGAGCGCGCCGGTGGACGATTTGCGCTCCGCCTTTATCACCTACATCACCGTCGCCAACGACACCGCCGCCGGGCTGGTCGAAAATCCCGGCGCGCGGGTCGATAGCTACGAAGCGCTCACCGAGATGCAGCGCCTGGAGCAGCAGTACACCGACGAGCACGGCGCCTTCGAGCAACAGCGATACCAGAGCTTCCGCGATAACCTCAACGCCAGCCGCGAAGACAATAAAAGTACTCAGTTGATCGGCCTGGCCCTGGGCAGCGTGGCGTTCACGCTGCTCGGGTTGATCGCGCTGCGGGTCACCCGGTCCATTACGCGCCCCTTGGAAGACGCCATGGGCGCCGCGGACAGCATCGCCAGCGGCAACTGGGACACCGAGATCCGCAGCGACAGCCGTGACGAAACCGGCCACCTGATCCGCGCCATCCGCAAAATGCGCGACACCCTGAAAGCGCGCACCGACGAGGACCGGCGTCAGGAGCAGCTGAAAAACCAGCTGTCCGAACTCAACGCCCTGATGCGCGGTGATCTGAGCATCGAACAGCTGGGCAACAATCTTCTCTCCTATGTGGTGCCCACCCTGGAAGCCCAGGTCGGCGCCTTCTATACCTTCGACACCGACAGCGAAACCCTGCGCCTTTCCAGCGCCTACGCCATGCAGCGGCGCAAGCAGCTGGCCAACGAATTCCGTCTGGGCGAATCCCTGGTCGGGCAGAGCGCGCTGGAAAAGAAAACCATTATTCTCGAGCAGGTGCCCGAGGAGTACATGCTGGTGGGCTCCGGCACCGGCAACGCGGCACCGCGCAACGTCATGGTGCTGCCGATTCTTCACGACGATGAATTGAAAGGCGTGCTGGAAGTGGGCGCCTTTCAGTCGTTTTCCGAGTCCGACACCGCCTTCCTGGAGCAGGGCGCGGCCCTGATCGGCGTGGCCCTGCACAGCGCCCAGAACCGGCTGCGGCTGGCCGGCATGCTGGAGCAGACCCAGCAGCAGGCGCGCGCGCTGGAAGCGCAGAAAGAAGAGATGGCCCAGGTCAATCAGGACCTGGAAGAGCAGGCCATGGAGCTGTCCGCCTCCGAATCGCGCCTCCAGCAACAGCAGGAAGAATTGAAAGCGATCAACGAAGAGCTGGAATCGCAAACCCAGGCCCTGCGTGCCTCGGAGGAGTCCCTGCAGGCCCAGCAGGAGGAGCTGCGCGTCACCAACGAGGAACTGGAAGCCCAGGCCAAGGTGCTCGGCGAACAGAAAGCGGAAATGGGGCAGAAGAACAAGGAACTGGAGCTGCTGCACCAGGAGCTGGAGGACAAGATCAAGGAGCTGGAGCTGTCCTCGAAGTACAAGTCCGAATTCCTCTCCACCATGTCCCACGAGCTGCGCACGCCGCTGAACTCGATTCTAATTCTGTCCAACGCCCTGGGGCAGAACAAAAAAGGCAATCTCGACGAGAAACAGGTGGAACACGCCCAGGTGATCCATTCCGCCGGCGCCGACCTGCTGTCGCTGATCAACGACATCCTGGATATTTCCAAGATCGAGGAAGGCAAAATGGACGTGATGGTGGACGCCATCGCGCCGTCGGAGCTGTGCGATCACTTCCAGCGCCACTTCAGCCACATCGCCGAGAACCGCAACGTGGCCTTCCACGTGGCCCGCGGCGAGGGGCTGCCGGCCAGTTTCTATACCGACCGTCAGCGGCTTGAGCAGATTCTCAAGAACCTGCTCTCCAACGCGCTCAAATTCACCGACGACGGCTCGGTGACCTTGAGCATCGAGCGCCCCGGCGAGGACGAGCGCATTCCCGGTCGCATGGACCGTGCCAGCACGCTTAAATTCGCGGTCACCGACACCGGCGTGGGCATCCCCGAGGACAAGCAAAAGCTGATCTTCGAGGCCTTCCAGCAGGCCGACGGCACCACCAGCCGCAAATACGGCGGCACCGGCCTGGGGCTGACCATCTCGCGGGAGCTGGCGCGTCTGCTGGGCGGCGAAATCAGCCTGCACAGCGACGGCCCCGGCACCGGCGCCACCTTCATGCTCTACCTGCCCGAAGGCCATGCCGGGCAGGGCGAGCAAGCCGACGACGGGGCGGCGCCGGCGGAACCGGTGGACATCGGCGCCAACGCCGAGGCGCACACCGCCGCCGATCTGCCGCTGGAAGGCCAGGACGACGACGGCTTCGTGGTCCGCGAAAAGACCGTGCTGGTGGTCGAGGACGACGGCGAGTTCGCCAACGTACTGGTGGACCTGGCGGCGGATTACGGCCTGGAAAGCCACATCTGCCATGACGGTGAAACCGGTCTCGAGTACGCGCGCCGCTACCGGCCCAGCGCCATTATTCTCGATATCGGGCTGCCCGGCATCGACGGCTGGGAGGTGATGGAAAAGCTCAAGGCGGACGCCCGCACCCAGGATATTCCGGTGCACTTTCTGTCCGGCAAGGACGAGCGCAAGAAGGCGCTCGATCTCGGCGCCATCGACTTCCTCGCCAAGCCGGTCAGCCAGGAGCAGATGCTCAGCGCCTTCGCCAAGATCGAGACCGCCATCGAGACCAATGTGCGGCGCCTGCTGGTGGTGGAGGACAGCGCCATCCAGCATGAAAGCATCCGCGAGCTGTTCGACCAGAAGGGCGTGCAGATCACCGCCGTCACCAGCGGCGAGGCGGCCTTGAAAGCCCTCGGTGAAACCGTCTACGACTGCATGATTCTGGACCTGACCCTGCCGGACATGAGCGGCTTCGAACTGCTCGAGCGGCTGCACGGCAACGACGCCTACGAGGCGGTGCCGGTGGTGATCTACACCGGCAAGGACCTGACCCGCGACGAGGAAGCGCGGCTGCGCAAGTACGCCGACCGCATCATCCTCAAGACCGAACGCTCCCACGAACGGCTGCTCAACGAGGCGTCGCTGTTCCTGCACTGGCTGGAGTCCACCTTGCCCGCCCACCGGCGCGGCAACCCGGAGCTGATCGAACACCGCGACGACATTTTCGAGGGCAAGAAGCTGCTGCTGGTGGACGACGACATGCGCAATATCTATGCGCTGTCCGCCCAGCTGGAAGAGCTGGGCTTCGATATCCACCTCGCCAACAACGGCCGCGAAGCCCTGGAAGCGCTCGACGAAAGCCCGGACTTCGACATTGTCCTGATGGACATCATGATGCCGGAAATGGACGGCTACGAAGCGATGGCGCATATCCGCAGCCAGCCGCGCTTCGCGGCGCTGCCGGTGCTGGCGCTCACCGCCAAGGCGATGAAGGACGACCGCGCCAAGTGCCTGGACGCCGGCGCCAACGATTACTGCTCCAAACCCATCGACATGAGCAAGCTGACCTCGCTGATGCGGGTCTGGCTGCATAAATAGGAGTGCCCGCAGTGGAACCGCAGCCGGCGATCAGCGATGAACAGGTGCAAGTGGAGGATATCGAGATCCGGCTGCTGCTGGAGGCGATCTATCAGCTCTACGGCTATGATTTCCGCTCCTACAGCCCGGCCTCCATGCGCCGGCGCATCATGCACCGGCTCACCATGTCCGGCTTTTCCACGGTGCTGGAGATGACCGACCGGGTGCTGCGCGACCGGCAGTTCTTCGTCACGCTGCTCAACGACCTCACCGTCAACGTCACCGAGATGTTCCGCGACCCGGAATTCTACAAGGCGTTCCGCGAGGAAGTGGTGCCGGTGCTGAAAACCTTTCCGTTCATCAAGATCTGGCACGCGGGTTGCTCCACCGGCGAGGAAATCTACTCGATGGCCATTCTTCTCGAGGAAGAAGGGCTCTACGAGCGCGCCATGCTGTACGCCACGGACATCGACAAGAACGTCCTGGCGGCGGCCAAGAAAGGCATCTATCCGATCCATGCGTTCAAGCAGTACACCGACAATTACCGCCGCGCCGGCGGCCGTCAGTCGCTCAGTGACTACGCCACCGCCCGCTATGACAGCGTCATCATGGAGCAACGCCTGAAACGCAATATCGTGTTCGCCGATCATGATCTGGCCACTGATCAGGTGTTCGGTGAAATGCATGTGATACTCTGCCGCAACGTTTTGATTTACTTTGACCGGCCCCTGCAACAGCGCGTGTTCAAGCTGTTCGGAGAAAGCCTGGATATGGGCGGCTTTCTGTGCCTGGGCACCAAGGAAAGTCTGCGTTTCAGCGGCAATGAAGAGTCGTTCGACGTGGTCAATCGATCACTGCGGATTTTCCGTAAAAGACAAATGCGTCCCAACGCATAACAGACACGCTTAATCGAGAATAATGATGATCGAGCAGAAACTGCTGTTGGTTGATGATCAACCCGCCAACCTGGTCTCCCTGGAAGCGATTCTGGAGGATGAGGGGCGCACGCTGTTGAAGGCCGAGTCGGGCCAGGAAGCGCTCAAAATTCTGCTCAAGGAAGACGTCTCCCTGGTGCTTCTGGATGTGCAGATGCCCGGCATGGACGGCTTCGAGGTGGCGGAATTGATGCGTCAGCGCAAGGACACCCAGACCATTCCCATTATCTTCGTCACGGCGATCAGCAAAGAGAAGAAATACGTGTTCAAGGGCTATCAGGCGGGCGCCGTGGACTACCTGTTCAAACCGCTGGACCCGCTGATCCTCAAGAGCAAGGTGAATTTTTTCCTGGAGCTGGACCGGCAGCGCCGCGAGCTGCAGGTGAAACTCAAGGAGGCCCAGGCGCACCGGGCCGCCTATGAGGCGGAGAAGCGCAATCGCGGCCAGGGGGAGTAAGTGCCTGGCGCGACGCCCGTTAAAGCGGTCGTTATGGGGGCATCCTGGGGTGGCTTGAACGCCTATTCCTCGGTGCTCGCCAGCTTGCCTGAAGGCTTTCCCGCGGCCATCATGTTGGTCCAGCACCAGAACGCCAGCACCGAGAACAGGCTGGCCTGGCTGCTGGCCCGCTACAGCCGGCTGCCGGTGGTGGCACCGGAAGACAAAGAGCGCATCCGGCCCGGGCACGTCTATGTGGCGCCGCCCGGCTACCATATGCTGGTGGACGCGGACGAAACCATTGCGTTGTCCATGTACCGGGCGGTGCATTTCTCCCGGCCGTCGGTTGACGAGTTGTTCTTTTCGGCGGGCCACGTGTATGGCAAAAAGGTGATCGGGGTGATCCTCACCGGCGCCAACGAAGACGGCTCCGAGGGTCTGGACTATATACGCCGCCGCGGCGGGCTGACCCTGGCTCAGTCGCCGCAGAGCAGCGAGGCGCCGGCCATGCCGGAAGCCGCGATAACAAAGGGATCGGTGCGGGAAGTGCTGGATCTGGAACGCATCGGCCCGTATCTGGCGGAATTCTTGATTGGGTTGCAAGATGAAAAAACAGAACATCCTGGTCGTCGATGATCACCGGGAGAACCTGATCGCCATGGAGGCGTTGCTGGAGGCCGAGGACCGCAACCTGGTCATGGCCGGCTCCGGCAACGAGGCCCTGGCGTTGGCGCTCAAGCACGATTTCGCGCTGGTCCTGCTCGACGTACAGATGCCGGAGATGGACGGCTTCGAGGTGGCGCAGCTGATGCGCCAGAACCGCAAGACCCGGCACATCCCGATTATCTTCGTCACCGCCATCTCCAAGGAACAGAAGTACGTGTTCGAGGGCTACCGGCACGGCGCCGTGGACTATTTGTTCAAGCCCGTCGATGAACAGATTCTCGATGCCAAGGTCAATGTGTTTATGGAGCTGGACCGCCAGCGGCGTAAGCTGCAGCAGGCGGTGGTGCAGATGAAGCGCCTCAAGGACGAGAACGAGCGCCTGCTGCACGCCCTCGGCGAGTCGGTGGTGGGCGCCGACGCCGACGGCCAGGTGACCTTTTGCAATGAATCCGCCTGCGCGCTGCTGAACGTGGAGCGCGACACCCTGCTGGGCACACCGGTGACGCCGCTGCTGTTCGGCCAGGGGGAATGGCGGGATTCGCCGGTTCTGGCCCGCTGCGCCGAGGGGCGGCACTGGGAAGACGACCTGGATGTGTACCCGTCCGGCGACGATGAGCCGGTGCCGCTGCGGGTGCACGCCAACCCGGTGCTGCGCGAGGGCGGTGAGTTCACCGGGGTGGTGTTCATGCTGCGGCCGCGGGAAGCGGAGGCCGGGGACGACCGCCGCGAGCGCCGCCGCCACCCGCGCAAGCGCATGTTTCATGAACTGGTGGTGTTCGACCGCAGCACCGGTGGTAACGTGGGCCGGCTGACCAACCTGAGCGTCGGCGGCTTCAAGCTGTCGTTGCGGCGGGACGTGGCGCCCAGCGAGCAGCTGCAATTGGGGATGGTGCTTCCGGACCAGATCGGTGGCGTCAACACGATGAGCTTCAACGCCAGGGTGGTGTGGAGCGAGGCACTGGACGAGCCGGGGGAATACCACGCCGGTTTTCAGTTCCTGGATCTCTCCGACAGCAACGGCGAGATCGTGGAAATACTTATGGAAAGGTATTGATGTATGAGTGAAGCAGTCATGGAGCAGTCCGAGCTGCCGGAAGTGGGCGACGGCCCGCTGCTGTTGCCCTACGGCTACGCCCGCCGGTTCGGTGTGCTGCTGCGGGAAAAAGACGGCCGGCGTGAACTCTGTTGCCGCGATGACGTGTCGCTGTCGGCGGTGGCCGAGGTGCAGCGCTGGCTGGGCGGGCTGCCCGCCATCGTGCGGCTGGACGACGGCGCCTTCAGCGCCGCCATGGCGATCACCTACGAGCAGCAGCGCGGCGCCGCCGCCGAGGCCGCCGACAACCTGGAAGGCCTGGACCTGGCCAGCCTGGCGGACTCGCTGCCGGAGACCTCGGACCTGCTGGAGCAGGAAGACGACGCCCCCATCATCCGGCTGATCAACGCCCTGTTCCAGGAAGCGATCCGCGAGGACGCCTCCGACATTCACATCGAAACCTTCGAACGCCGCCTGGTGGTACGCATGCGGGTGGACGGGGTGCTGCGGGAGGTGCTCACCCCCAAACGCGAGCTGGCGCCGCTGCTGGTGTCGCGGATCAAGGTAATGGCGCGCCTGGACATCGCCGAGAAGCGGATCCCCCAGGACGGCCGTATCTCCCTGCGCCTGGGCGGCCGGGACGTGGACGTGCGGGTCTCCACCATGCCCTCCAGCAACGGCGAGCGGGTGGTGCTGCGTCTGCTCGACAAGCAGGCCGGCCGCCTGCAGGTCTCCCATCTGGGCATGGGCGACGTCTGCGACCAGCACATGCGCGAGCTGATCCATAAGCCGCACGGCATCATCCTGGTCACCGGCCCCACCGGTTCCGGTAAGACCACCACGTTGTATGCCTCGCTGACCGAGCTCAACGACAGCACCCGCAACATCCTCACCGTGGAAGACCCGATCGAATACCAGCTGGAGGGCATCGGCCAGACCCAGGTGAACACCAAGGTGGACATGACCTTCGCCCGCGGCCTGCGCGCCATCCTCCGCCAGGACCCGGACGTGGTGATGGTGGGCGAGATCCGCGACCTGGAAACCGCCGAGATCGCGGTGCAGGCGTCCCTCACCGGTCACCTGGTACTGTCCACCCTGCACACCAACACCGCGGTGGGCGCGGTGACCCGGCTGCAGGACATGGGCATCGAGTCGTTCCTGCTTTCAAGCTCGCTGCTCGGGGCCCTGGCCCAGCGCCTGGTGCGGGTGCTGTGTCCGGACTGCAAACGCCCCTACCAGCCCAGTGAAAGCGAACGCCGCATGCTCGGCCTGGCCCCGGACCAGGACGTGACCCTGTACCACCCGGAGGGCTGCGAGACCTGTAACAACCAGGGCTACCGGGGCCGTACCGGCATCTACGAGCTGGTGATCATCGACGACGCCATGCGCGAACTGATCCACGAACGCGCCGGCGAGCTGGAGATCACGCGGCACGCCCGCAAGCTGACCCCCAGCATCCGCGAGGACGGCTGGCGCAAGGTGCTGGCCGGCGACACCAGCATCGAAGAAGTACTGCGCGTCACCAAGGAAGACTGATGCCCGCTTTTGAATTCCGCTCCCTGGATCACCGGGGCAAAGTAAAACGTGGCACCCTGGAGGCGGACAGCGCCCGCCATGTGCGCCAGCAGCTGCGCGGCAAGGGCTGGGTGCCGCTGGAGGTGTCCGAGGCCAAGGACCACCAGTCCGGGGGCGGTCTGTCGGCGCGCCTGTCCGGCACCGGCAAGCTCAAGGGCGGCGAACAGGCGCTGATCACCCGGCAGATGGCCACTCTGTTGAAATCCGGCCTGCCGGTGGAGCAGGCCCTGGGCGCGGTGGCCAAGCAGGCCGGCAACCCGCGCGTGGAAAAAATCGTCATGGCGGTGCGCGGCAAGGTGCTGGAGGGTTTCAGCCTGGCGCGGGCGCTGGCCGAATACCCGCGCGCTTTCCCGGAAATGTACCGCGCCACCGTGGCGGCCGGCGAGCAGAGCGGCCACCTGGAACAGGTGCTGGAACAGCTCGCCGACTACCTGGAAACCCGCGACGACACCGGCCGCTCGGTCAGCCAGGCGATGATTTACCCGGCCTTCATCATGATCTTCTCGGCGTTGGTGATAGGCTTCCTGATGGCGTTCGTGGTGCCCAAGATGGTGGCCGTGTTCGACAACCGGGAGCAGGCCATGCCCTTTATCACCGTGGCGGTGATCGCGCTCAGCGATTTCGTGCGCGCCTGGGGCTGGCTGCTGGCGCTGGTGGTGGTGGGCGCCGTGGTGGCGTTTTCCCGCGCCATGCGCGAGCCGGCGTTCAAAATGCGCGTTCACCGCCGGTTGGCGGCGCTGCCGCTGATCGGCACCATGATGCGGGCCTCCGACAGCGCCCGGCTGGCCAGCACCCTGGGGATTCTCGGGCGCTCCGGCGTGCCGCTGGTGGACGCCCTGTTCATCGCCGCCCAGGTGGTCGGCAACCTGGCGATCCGCGAGGCGGTGGTGACCGCCGCCGCCCGGGTGCGCGAGGGCGGCAGCCTGAGCCGGGCCCTGGAAACCAGCGGCTATTTCCCGCCCATGCTGGTGCAGATGATCGCCAGCGGCGAGACCAGCGGCGAGCTCGACAACATGCTCACCCGGGCGGCGGATTACCAGGAACGGGAACTCACCAGCACGGTCCAAACCATGGTGGGGTTGCTGGGCCCGCTGATGCTGTTGACCATGGCCGGGTTCGTGATTCTCATTGTTCTGGCGGTGATGCTGCCGATCATGCAGATGAACAATTTCATGGCGGGCTGACCCGCCGGCAAGAAGAAAAAGCGCAATCCCCAAAAACAAGGAAGTGACTTCCAGACAACACGAAAAGGTGTCTCATGAAAAAGATGCAACGCACCCAGAGCGGTTTCACGCTGCTGGAAATCATGGTGGTGGTGGCCATTATCGGTCTGCTCGCCGCGATGATCGTGCCCAATGTGATCGGGCAGGGGGAACAGGCCAAGGTGGACATCGCCAAGACCAATATGTCGCGGGTGGTCCAGCAGCTTGATATGTACAAGTTCAACAACGGCACTTACCCGTCCACCGAAGAGGGCCTCAACGCCCTGGTGGAGCGCTCCGCATCGGCGCGCAAGTGGCCCGAGGGCGGTTACCTGCCGAGCGTGCCGGAAGATCCCTGGGGCAACGAGTACGTGTACATCAGCCCCGGCGTGGACGGCCCGTTCGACCTGTATTCGCTGGGCGCCGACGGCGCGGAAGGCGGCGAGGGCACCGACGCGGACATCAGCTGGCGCGATAGCGACAACTGATGTGGCGGGCCGGGCCTGACGCCAAGCCGCGCGGCCGCCGCCAAAGTGGCTTCACCCTGCTGGAAATCCTGGTGGTGGTGGGGCTGGTGGCGATGCTGTCCCTGGCGGTGCTGGTGGTGCCGGTGTGGGTCGACGACCAGCGCCAGCTGGACAGCGAGAGCGCCAGCCTCGCCGACACCCTGACCATGCTCAACGAGCAGAGCCTGTTCTCCGGGCGTCTGATGGCGCTCAGGGTCACGGAACGGGGCTGGACGCCGTTGACCTATGACGTCGGCGAACGGGCCTTCGTGCCCGCCCAGGGCAACGGCCTGCAGGCCAACCGCCTGCCCGAGAGCCTGGAACTGACCTGGCAGTACGACGACCTGCCCGACGACGAGGACGAAGAGCGGGTGTCCCTGCAGGACGCCGCCAAGCAACTGGTCAGCGACGACCCGTTCGGCGGCGATGACCAGGGCCTGCTCGG
>MDTG01030976.1_pt1 | contig 18388 bp, 19 predicted proteins | sample 811421 | NCBI WGS metagenome assembly MDTG01 (sample SAMN05326645, study PRJNA326480) | marine metagenome | isolation source: seawater | place: Pacific Ocean: South East | collected 2011 | reverse complement strand
CTTTTAAAAAAAAAATTGTTTCAATAAGTAATTATGATAAAGATCATTTTAAATATATTATTAAGCATTATCCTTCCGCGCATATTTTTGTTGAGAAACCACTATGTAGAACATTTGCAGAAACAAAAAAAATATATAAATTAATAAAAAAAAATAATTATAAGCATCTACTTTACTCAAACCTAGTTCTTAGAAACGCGAGTATTTTTAAAGAAATCTTAAGCAAAATAATCAAAGGAGAGTTTGGACACATTTACTATTTTGAGGGCGATTATCTCTATGGAAGAATTAATAAAATTTTGAATGGGTGGCGAGGTAAAGACAAGTCTTATAGTGTAATGCTTGGAGGAGGAATTCATATGGTTGATCTAATGATTAGTTTTTTACAAAATTTACCCTCACATGTTCATAGCTGTGGAAATAAAATAGTAACAAAAGAAAAAAATTTCAGATTTAATGATTTTATTCAAAGTACATATAGTTTCGGCAATGGTGCAGTAGGTAAAATAACTGCTAATTTTGGTTGCGTACACAAGCACCAACATATAATAAAAGTTTTTGGTACAAAAAAATCATTTATTTATGACGATATGGGCGCAAGAATTTTCTCAAAAAGAGATCCATACGACTCAAAAAAAATGAAAATTAAAAAAAAAATTTACGATGGAAAAGCTTGTTTATTGCCCGAATTTTTTACAAAAATTAATCATAGAAAAAACTACGTAAATAACATAATTAATGAATTAAATTTAATTTCTGCATGCGTCTATAGTGAACAATCAATTTTGAAGAAAAAAAAGGTGAAAATTAGATATATTAAAAAATAATGAAAAAAAAAATATTGATTATAGGTGGAGCTGGTTTTATCGGACATAATCTTGCTATTTACTTAAAAAAAAAAAATTTCGACGTTTTGGCTGTTGACAGTCTAGAAGTAAATAATTTTGGTTACGTTAAAAAAAAAATTAAAGATAGTTTTAAAAGAAAACTATATTTTTCATTCTTAAATGAAAGACTTTACTTATTAAAAAAGAATAATATTAAATTAAAAAAGATTGATGCTAGAAATAAAAAACCGATTGAAAATTTAGTTAAAAAATATAAGCCAGATTTTTTGATTCATTTAGCTGCTGTCTCACATGACAACAGATCAAATGCTAATCCAAATGAAGCTTTTGAAAATAGTTTTAAAACATTGTTTAACTCTCTTGAAGCGATTAAATATAATAAAAAAACACATATAATTTATTTCTCATCAAGTATGGTTTATGGAACATTTAAAAAAAATATAGTTCGTGAGGAGGATAGTTGTGATCCAATAGGTATATATGCAAGTTTAAAACTTTCTGCTGAAAAACTTATAAAGTCGTACTCAAATGTATTTTCTGTAAATTATACAATTGTAAGACCGTCGGCTCTTTATGGCGAAAGATGCATTAGTAATAGGGTGATACAAGTATTTTTAGAAAATGCTTTCCAAAATAAGAGGATAACAATTAAAGGTAAAGGCCACGACAAGTTAGATTTTACTTATATTGACGATTTATGTCATGGTGTTAAACAAATTATTACTAAAAAGAATAATTCAATTAATCAAGTTTTCAATTTAACTTATGGACTAGGAAGATCAATTAATAATTTAAAAAATCTTTTAATTGATAAATTTAAAGATCAGACAATTGAGTATTTACCTTGGGACAAGTTAGTGCCAAAAAGAGGTACACTTTCTACTAATAAAGCTAAAAAAAGAATAAATTTTAGAGCTAAATTTAAGCTAGAAAAGGGATTTGAACAATATTACAAATGGTATAAATATAAAGTCAATGAAATTAGAAAATAATATCTCAGTTGAAAAAGAAAAAAATAAAGTTCTTTTATCAAAAAGTGTAGGAAAGAAAATTTCAAAAATAGACACTGAAAAAGTGCTTTACGATTATCTGTATCCTAAATTTGGAAAACGTTTTTTAGATTATAGAAAAAAGTATGAGAATTATCTAACTGACTCTGATCATAGGGAGCAACCATCTTTTCCTGTTTCTCTAATCCTTGAACTTGTAAACAGATGTAATTTAGAGTGTGTTATGTGTTTTCAAGGATACAGAAATGATACAAAAAAAAATACTTTAACTTTAGATACTTTAAGAAAAATATTTAAAGAATTTAAAAAAGAGAAATTAGATGCCTTACTTTTAAGTACATCAGAAACACTACTTCACAAAGATTATCCTGAAATTTTAAAAATGGCTGAAGAGGCGGAAATAATGGATCAGTTTTTATTCACAAACGGAACTTTATTAAACGAAAAAAATAGCAGGCTAATTTTAAATAGTAGTTTAACAAGAGTGTTTATATCTATAGACGCAGCTACAAATGAAACGTATGATAAAGTGAGAATTCCAGTTAATAAGAAAATAATTAACACTAATCGACTTAATCAAATAGAGAAAAATGTAAAAAATTTTATGAAATTAAGAAATTCTTTAGGTAAAAAAATACCTTTAGTTAGAGTTTCTTTTGTAGCACTAGAGTCAAATCAGCATGAGATAGATGATTTTATAAAGAAATGGGAAAATATAGTTGATAGTGTTGAAATTCAAAAAGAAAGCTCAATAGATTTTTATAAAGATTTTGATAAGAGCATCGACATTAACAATGAAAAGAAATTTAAGAGATATAATTGTAATCAACCTTGGGGACAAATTACCATACATTCTGACGGCACAGTTGGACCTTGTTGCAACACCATAGGTAGAAATTTGCCTATTGGCAATATACACGATAGCACTGTTAAAGAAATTTGGGATGGCATTAAAATGAACAAAATTAGATCTGAATTCAAAACAAATCAGCCTAATAAAGTTTGCCAACTTTGCATCGAAAACGAAAAAACAAATTATTAGCAAGTTAGTTTGTAAGCGTTAATTAAATCTTTCAATCTAAAATTGTCATGCTTATTAAATTTTTCAAGCACTTTATATATTTTTTTAATTTTATAAAAGTCTTTCATGGTATCGACAGAGAATTTAAATTGTCGTAAAGAAACTTTTAGACCAAAATTTTTAGTTTTAAAAAAGCTTTTATTTCGATACATAAATTTTGTTACATGTTCTTTTTGGCTATTTGTTTTTGCTTTTAAGAATGTCTTTTCTAAGCAATCAAAACTAAATATTTCTACAGACATGCCCTTAGGGTACGAGGGTTTAATTATATTAGAAACATAATCGTATTTATGAGATTTGAAAATTTTAAAAGCTTTTTCTATTATTGAAGAGTCTATAAATGGGGAGTCCGCCGATATTCTGATGATAGTACTTATTTTAAATTTTTTTGCAGTAAAGTAGAATCTATGGAGCACATTTTTTTCATTGCCAGAAAAATAATTACAATTATTTTTTTTTGCAGTCTGAATTATCTTTTTATCTTTTTTTAAACGTGTGGTTGCAATAATAACTCTTTTTTTAAATTTTGTTTTTTTGATTTGATGGATCACATGCTCAAGTATACTTTTTTTATTTATTGAAAGAAGAACTTTATTGGGCAAACGTTTCGATCCAGATCTTGCTTGAATAATGAAACCTAAATTGGTCATAATCAATTTTTAGTTTTACCTCTCATAAAAGTTAATAAATCAAATTTATTGTTGTAGGAAGATTTTTCATCTTTTATTTTTTTAACATATGATTTGTAATTATATTTCAATATTTTCAATAGATGTTTTTCAAATATTTCATAACTTTTGTCACTAATTTTGCAAATTCCTGAAGATGGAAATTTTGTGCCATCAATGTATTGACACCATAAAATTTTTTTTTTAAATGCAAAAGCTTCCCTAGCTAAACTGGACATACAACAAATTATAACATTACTTTGCAAAATATTTTTATAACTACCAAAAGAACTTTTATTATTAAATTGAATATTTATTTTTTTCCCATTAAGCAAATATTCATAATATTTTTTTTCAAGATATTTAGAGGGGTCATTCAAATCAGTTTTCCCAGAAATAATTATTGATTTGTTAAATTTTTTTGAAAATTTTAAACAATATTTCGTAACTAAGCCAATGCCTGCGTCTGTACTAGATTGAGATTTTGTATCATGAAAAGCTGAAATATTTGGGTCAGCTATAAGACAAATGTCGTATTTATTAAAATTTAATTTTTTTCTTTCTAAAAATTTTTTTGCTACTTCAGCTTTTAAGGAACCTACCGGAATAAAATTTTTTACGTTTGATTTTTTATAAATTTTTTTTTCAAAATTACCAAAAACAAGATAATTTGATATAAATCTTTTTCTTTTTATTTCATTACTTCCGCTATAATATTTATGGGAATTTTGAATACAGTAAAAATTAATATTTGATTTTACAAAATACTTATTAATATAAAAAAAATCTAATGAATTATCCGTCAGGGTAATTATATTTTTAGGATTAATAATATTAATTAACGAGATAAAATAATTAATTTTTAAACTTCTCTTAAAAAAATTTTTAAAAATAAAAGAAATTACTTTTTTGTTTAAATATATTTTATTGATACTCTCTATTCTTGAATTTAAAACAAAATAATTATTTTGTGTAAATAAGTGTTTAGTTACATTAAACAAATCATTATCGAATAATATATTATATTTTTTTTCTGGTTCTTTAAAACAAATATTTGAATTAAAAAAAATTTTAAAAATTAGAAAAAATTTTCTCAATACTTTTAAAAAAGAAAATAGCAGAATTTTTTTGAGAATGATATTTTTTGGAATCCTGAAATACCCTCTTTCTTTAAAATGATCTGAAATATTTTCATTCACCCGAAGATAGGTGAAATTCTTATAATTTATGAATTCGTTATTCATTAAAAAATGTATTTTTTTATTTTGTTAAATTATAAGCTAAAAAAGCCCAATTTTGTAACAAAAAAGACTTTACCGTTCAAATTTTGAACGTTATAAATGTTCAAATTTTGAACATATGAAAAAAGAAGTTGATCATTTCGAAGTATTGAGGAAAATTCAAAAAACTCCTTACTCTTCTCAAAGGAAGATAGCAAATGAGTTAGGATTTAGTTTAGGTAAACTAAACTATTGTCTGAAATCATTACAGAAAAAAGGACTTATAAAAGTACAAAACTTTAAAAAACAAAAAAACAAGATTAAATACTTGAGATACGTTTTAACACCCAAAGGAATTTCAGAGAGGACTAAACTTACAATTAATTTCATGAAGAGAAAAATGAATGAATATGATCAATTGAGAAAAGAGCTAAAAAATTTTAAAAAAGATGTGGACGATAATTAAATCAAATAAAAAAAGAATTAATTTTCTAAAAAAAGATTTTACTAAAAATCTTGGTGAAGATTTCATAATTTACAATCCAAAAATATTAGTTCAAAAATATAGAAAAAATAAACTTGTTAAAAAAGAATTTGATTTATTAGGTGATTATTTATTTTGCTTCCATAAAAAATTTTGCAATCCATGCACTATAAGAAATCTTAAATTCTCAAGAGGCTTAAAATATTTTTTAAACGGCTTTATTCAATCCCAAAATGAAATAGAAAATTTTGTTATGAAATGCAAAAAAGCAGAAAATAACGATGGGTATATCTCAACAAATTTTATTCAGCTAAATTTAAATACAAAATATAAATTTATATCTGGCCCTTTTTCTGAAAAAATATTTGAAGTGGTTAAATTCCAAAAAAATAAAATCGATATTTTTTTAGGAAATATAAAAACAAGGATTAAACAAAATAATTTTTTATTTAATTCTTTGTAAAATTAAAAAAATGAACTTTATCTTGTAAAATCGTTTTTTTGCAAAGTGCGGAGCGTTGGCTAAAACTATCTTTTCTAAATGATAAATAAAATTAAAAGTATCTTAACAAAAAAACAAATTTTTTCTTTAAATGTATTATTTGTTCTTTCTTTCATTACCATGATATTGGAAGCTGCAGGAATAGGTTTGATAATTCCTTTCATACAATCTTTAACGTCTGAAAATCTTAATAATAATTTTTTACAAATAATTAAAACTTTTAATTTTAATCCTACAAATAAAAAAGAAGTAATAACTATAATAATTTATTTTATGTTTTTTGTATATACCGTCAAAGCTTTGTATCTAACTTTCTTTTCATATGTACAAACTAAACTTTTAGCAGATTTACGAGTTTCATTATCAAATAAACTTTTTAATATATATTTAAAAAAACCCTTTCAATTTCATCTACAAAATAATTCATCGAAATTAATTAGAAATATTGATGAGATAAGTTTAGTGGTAAGTTTATTCCAGTTTTTAATTTTATTAATTACAGAACTTGTTGTTTTGATAGGAGTTTCTATATTTATAATTTTGTATGAACCAATAGGATCAGCTATTGTAATTTCTTTTTTAAGTATTTTTGGCTATATTTTTTATAAAAAAGTTCAAACTAGGGCTAAAGAGTGGGGTAAGGGACGTCAATTTCACTCTGGTTTAAGAATTAAACAATTAAGAGAGGGATTTACATCTATAAAGTATATAAAAATTTTAAATAGGATTAACGAAGTTCTAAAAATTTTTACAGACAATAATACGAAATTAAATAGTTTTGAAATAAAACAAAATTTTACAGATTCCCTTCCAAGACTTTGGTTAGAGTGGTTAGTTATATTAGGTTTTATTTTATTAATAATAATAATGTTGTTTTTAGATAAAAACTTCGCGTATATAGTATCAGTTTTAGGTCTATTCGCAGCAGCAGCGTTTCGGTTGATGCCTTCACTAACAAGGATAATGAATTCAATACAAAAAATCATATACAATAGACCTGCAATTGATATTATTTATAAAGAATTTCAGAATTTTGATAAAAACTTAAAAATTAGAAAAGGTAATCTAGATAAAATTCAATTTAATGACTCAATTAATTTTAATGGTGTAAGTTTTAAATATTCTGAGTCAGATAAATTAATTTTAGATAATTTAAACTTCTCAATTAAAGCTGGTTCAATTATTGGGATAATTGGCGAAAGTGGTAGTGGCAAGACTACTCTTATCAACCTTATATTGGGCCTTTTAAAACCTACCAACGGAGCCATTCATATAGATGAAGTTGACATGATGAAAAATCTCACAGCTTGGCAAAAGCACATTGGTTACGTGCCTCAAGATGTTTATTTAGTTGATGACACTATAAGAAAAAATATTGCGTTTGCTCTACCAGAAACAAAAATTGATGATGGATTAGTTGATATAGCAATAAAAAAGTCAAAATTAAATACATTAATCAATAATTTGAATAAAGGTATAAATACTCAAATTGGAGAGTTCGGTGATCGCCTTTCTGGAGGTCAAAAGCAGAGAATATCAATTGCGAGAGCACTGTACAATGATCCTAAAGTTCTTATTTTTGACGAATTTACAAATTCATTAGACACTGAAACAGAAAAAAAAATTATTGAAGAAGTAATAAATTTTAAAAGAGACAAAACAGTTATTATGATTGCTCATCGTTTATCAACATTAAAATCATGTGATCACATATTCAAAATTGAAAATTCAAAAATTACTAAAATAGAAAATTTAGATGAAAACTAGAATATTATTAATAGGAGGCGCAGGATACATTGGAACAGCAGTAACAGAGTTTTTTCTGCAAAAGAAATATCAGGTAACATGTTTAGACAATTTTATCTTTGATAATGAATATGCAATTAATTCATTTAGAAATTCTAAAAATTATAAAATTATTAAAGGCGACTTAAGAGATGAGGGAATTTGTGAGAAATTAATTTTTAGTCATGATGTAATTATTGTGCTTGGCGGTCTGGTCGGTGACCCAATTACCAAAAAATACCCCTCTGAGTCAAAACTTATCAATTCCGAAGGTATCAAAAAACTTATTTTAATTTGCAAGAAAAAAAATGACGGAAAATTGATTTTTGTTTCTACGTGCTCTAATTATGGCTTAAGCTCAACAGATGATTTACTAGATGAAAATTCAGAACTTAAACCACTATCATTATATGCACAACAAAAAGTTGAGATTGAAAAATTTATTTTAAGCCTCAAATCTAAAATTAAAATCAGCCCTACTATATTAAGATTTTCTACAGCTTTTGGATTATCCCCGCGTATGAGATTCGATTTAACAATTAATCAGTTTACAAAAAGTATTTACCAAAATGAACCGTTATTGGTTTTTGATGCTGAGACATGGAGACCATATTGCCATGTTAAAGATTTTGCTCTTGCACTGGAGAAGATAATAGACTCAAATAATAAACTTACAGATTTTGAGGTATTTAATGTTGGAGGAGAAAAAAATAATTTTACTAAAAAACAAATTACAGAATTAATTTTAAAACAACTACCTCACAATGATAATGTTTCATACACTAACAAAAAGTTTGATCCAAGAAATTATAGAGTAAATTTCTCTAAGATTGAAAAAATTTTGAATTTCAAAATTAAATATGGAGTTGAGGAAGGTATCGAAGAAATGATTAAATTTTTTAAAGATAATAAAAATAATTTAAAGAAGTATGATTCAAATCTTTACGGAAATTATTCTATCAAATTATAGTTAGATGAAAAAAAATTTAGCAAATTTAATAAGAAGATCTATAAAAAAAGTAGTAGGGAAAGGAGTCCACCAGCTTCACGAACCATTATTCTCAAAACGAGAATTAAAATATGTTTCAAACACAATAAAAACTAGTTTTGTTTCATCAGCAGGCAAATATGTTAATACTTTTGAAAATAAATTTAAAAACTACGTTAAAAGTAAAAATGCAATTGCAGTAACAAGTGGAACACAGGCTATTTATATTTCTCTGTTAGCTTGCGGTGTAGAGAAAAACGATGAGGTTTTAGTTCCTTCTTTGACATTTGTTGGAACAGTTAATGCTATCAAAAACTTAGGGGCAATACCTCACTTTATTGACTCTAATATTAATAAAAACTTTGGAGTTGATGTTATCAAATTAGAAAAATATCTTAAGAAAATTACAATTTTTAAAAATGGAGATTGTTTTAACAAGATTACAAAAAATAAAATAAAAGTAATTTTGCCGGTACATATTTTTGGTCACGCTTGTGATATTATTAATGTTTTAAAAATTGCAAAAAAATACAAACTTAAAGTCGTTGAAGATGCCGCTGAAGCTGTAGGTAGTTTTTATAACAAGAAACACTTAGGTACCTTTGGTGATATTGGATGTTTTAGTTTTAACGGGAACAAAATTATCACTACTGGAGGTGGAGGTATGATCGTTCTGAACAACAACTTTGTGGCAAGACGTATTAAACACTTAACTACTACAGCAAAATTAACCCATAAATGGGAATATATTCACGATGAAACTGGATTTAATTTACGTATGCCTAATTTAAATGCAGCTCTTGGCTTAGCACAACTTGAACGAATTAATTTATTTATTAACGCAAAAAGAGAATTATTTAAAACATATTCGAAAGAATTTAAAAATATAAAAGGAATTTCGCTATATAAAGAATCAAGTAATTCTAAAAGCAATTACTGGTTACAAACAATCATTATAGATCAAAAAAAATCGTCACAAAAAAATAAAATTCTAAAAGAGCTTCATAAAGCAAAAATTTTTTCTAGGCCAGCCTGGAAGCTAATATCAGAATTGAAACCATATAAAAACTGTTCAAAAATGAATTTATCTGGCGCAAGAGAAATTTACAATCGAATAATAAATATTCCAAGCAGTCAAGGAATCAACTTAAATAAAAAATGAAAAAAATAATTTTAATCGGAGCTGGAGGTCACTGTAATTCCTGTATAGATGTAATAGAATTGGAAAAAAAATATAAAATTATTGGTTTAATAGATAAAAAAGCAAAAATTAGAAACCAAAAATATAAGATTTTAGGAAGTGACAATGATTTAAAAATATTTTTGTCCAAGACTAATCTTGCGCATATAACTCTAGGTCAAATAAAAAATTTAGATAAAAGAGAAAAAATATTTAATAATTTAAAAAAAATAGGTTTCAAACTTCCAAGAATTATCTCACCACTAGCATATGTTTCTCCTTTCGCTAAAATAGGAGAGGGAACAATTGTTATGCATGGAGCAATTGTAAATAGAGGCGCAGTAATAGGCAACAACACAATTATAAATACTAAAGCTTTGGTCGAACATGATGCTAATGTTGGAAACAATTGTCATCTAGCAACAAGATCTACTATTAATGGCGGTTGTCATCTAGGAAATAATTCTTTTATTGGAAGTCATGCTGTTATACAGCAAAATATTAAAATAGGTAAGAATTGTTTTGTAAACGCCAATTTATTTATAAATAAAGATATGGAAAATAATTCAAAAATTTATGAATAAAAAAAAAAGCAACGTTCTGATAATCGGAGAAATTGGCGTTAATCATAATGGAAGTATTAATATCGCAAAAAAATTAATTTTAATTGCTAAAAAAGCTGGTTGTGACTACGTAAAATTTCAAACTTTTAAAGCCGAGGACTTGGTCAAACAAGAAACCGGCGTTGCTGATTATCAAAAAAGAAATCTAAAAAAAAACTTGAAACAAATTGAAATGTTAAAAAAATATGAATTATCTTTCATCGACCATGTAAAGATAATTAACTTTTGTAAGAGAAAAAAAATTAAATTTTTATCAAGTCCTTTTGATACAGAGAGTTTAGAATTATTGTATAAATTAGGAATTAAACACATAAAAGTAGCATCTGGTGAAATTACACATTTTCCCCTTTTAAGAAATATAGCAAAGAAAGCAAAGAGAGTTTTTTTATCTACAGGTATGGCTAGTTTGAAAGAAATTAAGATTGCATTACAAATTTTAATTAATAATGGTTTAAAAAAAGAAAATATAACTGTTTTACATTGCCACTCAGATTACCCAACAAAACTTCAGAATGTTAATTTAAATGTTTTAAAATCCATTAAAAAAATTTTAAAAGTCGACATAGGTTATTCAGATCATACTTTAGGTTTTGAAACAGCTATTTCTGCAGTAGCAATGGGCGCCAGCGTTATTGAAAAACATATAACATTAAATAAAAAGATGCGTGGACCAGATCATCTTGCAAGTATGGAGCCTAAAAAGTTTTATCAATTTACTAAGTTAATTAGAAATACTGAACAATTGTTAGGCAGTAATAAAAAAAAACCTACTAGAATAGAGTTAAAAACAAGAAAAATTGTTAGAAAGTCAATAGTAGCAAAATTTCCAATTAAAAAAGGTGACCTATTTTGTGAAAGTAACATTATTTCAAAAAGACCTGAAGGTGGAATTTCTCCACTTAAATGGAATAAAGTAATTGGTAAACGTTCTAAGTATAATTTTGAAAAAGACGATTTTATAAAAATATAATGAAGATAAATGTTATATCAAGCACTAGAGCTGATTTTGGATTATTAAAAAATCTTATTTTTGAAATTAAAAAAAACAAAAAATTTTCCATTTCAGTGATTACTTCAGGTTCTCACTATGCAAAAAAATTCGGCGAGACTTATAAAGAGATTATTAAAAATAAAATAAAAATTAATGAAAAAATTGTATTCAAAAAAATTCCTGATAATGAAAATGGAATTTCAAAAATTTTTGGAAAATGTTTAACAGAAACTACAAAAATCTTGAAAAAAACCAAACCAGATTTATTAATAGTTGTAGGAGATAGGTACGAAATTCTTGCTTCAGTTATTTCAGCTAATTTGTTAAAGACTCCCGTAGCTCATATTCATGGAGGAGAACTTACTTTTGGAGCAATGGATGATGCATTTAGACATTCCATAACAAAAATGTCCCACATACATTTTACTGCTAATAAAGTTTACAAAAAGAGAGTAATTCAATTAGGTGAAAATCCAAAAAATGTTCATGTCGTAGGCGGACTTGGTGTTGATAGTTTAATAAAAACAGATTTTTTGACCAGAGATGAATTAGAAAAAAAATATAGTTTTTCTTTTAAAAAAAGGAACTTTCTGGTTTGTTTTCATCCAGAAACATCAAGTGATATTTCATCAAAAAAGCAAATTACAGAAATTCTATCTGCACTTGAAGAACTAAAAGATAGTTTAATAATTTTTACAATGCCTGGGGCTGATTTAGGAAATAGCATTATAAAAAAAGAAATCAAAAAATTTATTAGAGTGAATAAAAACACACTTTTTATAGAGTCTTTTGGGCAGGTTGATTTTTTTTCGTTATTAAAGCAAGTAAATGCAATTATTGGAAATTCATCTAGTGGAATTCTTGAGATGCCATATTTTCAAAAAGCAACAATCAACTTAGGTGATAGACAGCTCGGTAGATTAAATTCTCGATCAGTCTTAAACTCACCTATCAAAAAGAATGATATTTTAAAATCAGTGAAAAAAATTTTTCTGCCCAGCTTTAATAAAAAAATTAAAAAGAATGAAAAATTCTATGGAAAAGGCGGTGCATCTAAAAAGATTGTAAAAATATTGAAAAATCTTGACACTAAAAATTTATTTCAAAAAAAATTTTTTAATATCTGATATTAAACCTATGAAAAAATTAATTTATTGCTTCGATTTAGACAACGTTTTATGTAAAACTTTAGGAAATAATTATAAAAAATCGATACCAATAAAAAAAAATATTAAAGTTTTAGATATTTTAAAAAAAAAGGGTCATTACATAAAAATTTTTACATCTAGGTTTATGGGTAGAAATAATGAAAATAAGAAGTCAGCAAAACAACAGGGATATAAGTTTACAAAAAAACAACTGGAAAAATGGAAAGTCACCTATGATGAGTTAATTTTTGGAAAACCCTCATATGATGTGTTCGTAGATGACAAAAATCTTTCTTTTAAAAACAATTGGTCAAAACAAATTTTAAAGAGAAATAAAAAAAAAATATGAAAATTTTAGTCACAGGAGGAGCAGGTTTTATCGGAAGCCATCTTTGTGAAAAACTTGTTTCGGAGGGTCACACAGTAAAAGTAATCGATAACTTCAGTATAGGCAGAAAGTCTAATTTAAAACATATAAAAAAAAAGATCAAAATATACAATAGAGATATTAGAAAATACGATTTAATTAAAAATTTATTCAAGGATATTGATGTGGTTTTTCATTTAGCGGCATTAGCTGATATCGTACCTAGTATCGAAAATCCTGATGAATACTACAGCACTAATGTAACTGGTACTTACAATATTCTTAAACTGTCCTTAGAAAACAAAATAAAAAGATTTATATATACCGCATCTTCTTCTTGCTATGGAATACCTGAACGTTACCCAACAAAAGAAACAGCTAAAGTAGATCCTCAATATCCATATGCTTTAACCAAAAGACTTGGAGAAGAATTAGTAATTCATTTTTCAAAAGTTTATAAATTAAATGCATCGTCTCTCAGATTTTTTAACGTTTATGGTCCTAGAGCAAGGACATCCGGAACATATGGAGCAGTTTTTGGAGTATTTTTAGCTCAAAAGATTGCAAACAAACCTTTTACAATTGTGGGCAATGGTAATCAAACACGTGATTTCACTTTTGTATCTGACATTGTAAATGCAATTATAACAGTAAGTAAAAAAAGAAAATTAATTGGAGAAATATTTAACGTGGGTAGTGGAAAGACTGTTAGCATTAATAGAATTGCTCATTTGCTAAATGGGAAAAAAATAAATATCCCTAAAAGACCGGGCGAACCAGACGTGACCTTTGCGTGTATAAAGAAAATTAAGAACAAAACTGGTTGGAAGCCAAAAATCTCTATAGAAAGAGGAATACTAATTATGTTAAAGCATATTAATGATTGGAAGAACGCGCCAGTATGGACGCCAAATAAAATAAGTAAACAAACTAAAAAATGGTTCTACTATCTTGGAAAAAATAAAAATGGGTAAAATTGTAAAATTAGAAAATTTAAAATCACTCTCAAAAAAAGAAAAAAATAAAAATAAAAAAGTAGTTCTTTGTCATGGAGTTTTTGACTTAATTCATATCGGACATATAAAGCATTTTAAAGAAGCAAAGAAAAATGGTGATTTTCTAATTGTTAGCTTAACCTCTGATAAATATGTTAATAAAGGTTCTGGCAGACCTATATTCAATCAAAATTTTAGAGCTGAATTTTTATCATCCTTATCATTTGTTGATGTAGTATTTATTAATGATTATCCTACATCAGAAAAAATTATTTCAACTATTAAACCAAATGTTTACTTTAAAGGACCAGATTATAAAGATAATCAGAAAGATAATACAAAAAATATTTATAAAGAAATTGCTTGTACAAAAAAATTCGGCGGAAAAGTCGTTTACTCTAATGACATAGCTTTTAGTTCGAGTAATTTAATTAATACCCACTCAAATTATTTTAATAAGGAACAAAAATTATTTTTAAAAAAAATTTCTAAAAAGTACTCATTTGATTTTATTGTCAGTAAAATTAATCAATTAAAAAAGTTAAAAGTATTGCTTGTTGGTGAAACTATTATTGATCAATATATTTTTGGCGATGTTTTAGGCAAATCTGGAAAAGAACCGCATCTTGTACTTAATGAAAAATTACAAGAAACTTATCTAGGAGGAGCTGCTGCTATAGCAAATCATTTGATATCTTTCTGTAAATCTGTAAATTTTATTACTTTAGCAGGAAAGGAAAAACATCACTTATTATTAATAAAAAAGTTACTAAAAAAAAATATTAATACAAACTTTTTTAGTAAAATTAGTGGAAAAACGATTATAAAAAAAAGATATATAGATGAAGTTTCAAAAAATAAACTTTTAGGTGTTTATTCGATTGACGAAGAAAAATTTAAGGAAAGTTCACAAAGAAAACTTATAAACCAAATCAGAAATAAATCCAAAAAATCTGATTTAATTTTAGTCTCTGATTACGGTCATGGTTTAATTTCTAGAAAAACTGCTACGGTGTTTAATAAGTCAAAAACTTTTTTTTCACTAAATGCACAGATCAATGCCTCAAATCGTGGCTTTCATTCTTTAATCAAATATAAAAATATTGACAGCTTAATAATTAATGAAAATGAATTACGGCATGAAATGCGAGATAAGGTTGGGAATTTAGAGAAGATGGGTCATGAATTAATGAGATTTTTGAAAATCAAAAAACTTATTATAACCAGAGGTGACAAAGGCGCTTTACTTATTGAGAAGGATGGAAAGGCTATTTATGCTCCTGCTTTTGCAAATAAACTGGTTGATAAAGTAGGTGCTGGTGACACAATGTTGGCTATAATTTCTTTGTGCATGAAAATAAAGCTTCCGGGTGATTTATCCCTGTTTTTAGGTTCACTGGCAGGCGCTATTGCTGTAGAGAATATTGGAAATAGCACATTTATGAGTAAAGATGATCTTATAAGAAAAATTCAATTTTCAATTAAGTAAAATATGAGTAAAAATTTTTTTCAGAAATATTTTAAAGATCAATCTCAACTTTTAAATTTTGATAAAGAAACGTTAATCAATTTAAGCAAAGTAAAAAATTTTTTAACTAATGTGAAAAAAAAGAAAAAAAAGGTAATCATATTTGGCAATGGTGGTAGTGCTGCTATAGCTAATCATTTTTCAATAGACTTAACCAAAACTTCAAAAATAAGATGTGTTAATTTTAATGAAAGTAGTTTGTTAACATGTTTTTCAAATGATTATGGTTATGAAAATTGGGTAAAACAAACAATAAAATTTCATGCTGATAAAGGAGATTTAATAATTTTAATTTCTTCAAGTGGGGAGTCTAGAAATATGATAAATGCGTGTAAATTCGCACTAAAAAGAAAACATTTTCCAATAATCACTTTTACCGGATTTAAAAAAAATAATTCATTAAACAAAATAGGACATATTAATTTTTGGGTAAATTCTAAAAAATATAATCATGTGGAAAATACTCATCAATTTCTTTTGTTATCTCTTGTTGATGTATTAAAAACCAATGACTAAAAGGATTTTCATAACGGGCGGCGCGGGTTATGTGGGCGCAGTTTTAACTCCATATTTATTAGAGAAGGGTTATAAAGTTACCGTATTAGATTTAATGATTTATGGTGAAGATGTTCTACCAAATCATAGAAATTTAAAAAAAATTAAAGGTGACATTCGTGATGTTGAACTTTTAAAAAAAGAATTACCAAATATTGATATATTAATTCATTTAGCATGTATTTCAAATGATCCTAGTTTTGAATTAAATCCTAAACTTGGTAAGTCTATTAATTTGGATGCTTTTTCTCCTATGGTAGAAATCGCTAAAAAGAATAAGATTAAAAGATTTATTTATGCGTCCTCCTCCTCTGTATACGGTGTAAAAAATGAACCCAACGTAAATGAGAATATGGATTTAGAACCTTTAACTGACTATTCAAAATTTAAAGCAGAATGTGAAAAGATATTATTAGAAAATATTTCTAGTGATTTTATTCCAATTGTAATCAGACCAGCAACAGTTTGCGGATACTCCCCAAGGCAAAGATTGGATGTAGTAGTAAATATTTTGACTAATTTAGCTTACCATAAAAAAGAAATAACAGTATTAGGAGGAAATCAACTTAGACCAAATATTCATATATTAGATATGGTAAGGGCATATGAATATTTAATAAATGCAGAAAAAGATTCTGTTTCTGGTAAAATTTTCAACGCTGGATATGAGAATCAAACAGTCAATCATTTAGCGTCGCTTGTAAAAAAAATAATTGGAGAGGATGTTAAGATTAAATACCTAGAATCAAATGACAACAGGTCATATCATATATCATCAAAAAAAATTGAGAAAGAACTTGGTTTTAAAACTGTAAAAACAATAGAGGATGCAATTTTAGATTTAAAAAAAGCTTTCGATAGAAAAGAACTTACTAATACGCTAACAGATGAAAAATATTTTAATATTAAAAGAATGAACAATATAAAGTTAAAATAGTTTATGAATTTAAAAAAATTAACTGAAAAAGCTTCAAAATTGAGAGTTAAAACATTCAATGCTTTTATCGAAAAGGGAGAAGCTCATTTAGGAGGAAGTTTTTCAATGATCGAGCTGCTCATTGTCATTTATGATTTAATAATAAAAAAAAATGATAAATTTATTCTCAGTAAGGCGCACGCTTCTTTTCCTTTATGTATTTTGTTGAGGGAAAAAGGTCTGAATACAAAAATTAAAACTCACCTAGAAATTGATGAAAAAAATGGAATAAATTGTACCACGGGGAGTCTTGGCCACGGCCTACCAATTGCTACAGGAATGGCTTTTGCAAGAAAAAAACAAAAAAAAAAAGGTAATATTTATGTCATGATAAGTGATGGTGAATGTCAAGAAGGAACAACTTGGGAGAGTTTACTTATCGCGAGTAAGCACAAATTAGATAATTTAATTATTATAGTTGATTATAATAAACTACAAGCTCTATCAAAGTTAAAAGATGCTCTACCTTTAGATAATTTGGCAACAAAATTTAAAGCTTTTAATTGTAATTGTATAGAAAATAAGAAAGGTCATAATTTTTTATCAATTATAAAATCTTTTAAAAAAATTAAAAAAAACAATAAACCTAATGTGATTATAACTCACACTACTAAAGGAAAAGGTATTAAAGAATTTGAAAATGATCCTGTATGGCACGCAAGGCAGCTTAAGGGTGAAGAAGTTTTAATTGGAAAAAAAAGGTTAAAAATATAATGAGAAGAAGATTTGGGAAACTAATTAACGAATTAGCAAAGAGAGATGATAAGATTATATTGTTAGTCGGAGATATTGGTTATGGAATATTTGATGATTTTAGAAGAGATAATCCAAATCGATTTTTTAATCTCGGTATTTGTGAGCAAAGTTTAATTGGTGCAGCCGCTGGAATGTCTCTCGAGGGATTTAAACCATGGGTTTATACTATAACACCTTTTTTAATAGAAAGGCCTTTTGAGCAAATAAAATTAGATATTGATCAGCAAAACGTGAACGTGAATTTAGTAGGATTCGCTGATTACCCTGAACTTGGACCAACTCATGCAGAAGCAGATGGAGAAAAGTTAATGAGTTTATTTAAAAACATAAAATCATTTTTTCCAAAAAACAGTGAGGAAACCGAAGATTACGTTTATCAATGCTACAAAAATTCTGGACCAAACTTTTTAAGTTTGAAAGCTGATAAAAACATCGGTAAAAAATGGTAAAATATTGATGAGTAATTTTTTAACATTGAAAGAAAAAAAAATATCACGTGAATTTGAAGCAAAAGGGTTTCTAATAAAAGATATTGAAGAAAAAAACTCTTTAAATCAATTAAGTCAAATCTTTATAAAACTTTGCCTTAAAAATTTAAAATTAAAGAAAGTAAATTTCAGTAAAAAAGATATTTTAAATTTCACTCACCAAAAAATAAGATCCAACGATCTCAATAAATTTAG
>MDTG01061614.1_pt1 | contig 18390 bp, 14 predicted proteins | sample 811421 | NCBI WGS metagenome assembly MDTG01 (sample SAMN05326645, study PRJNA326480) | marine metagenome | isolation source: seawater | place: Pacific Ocean: South East | collected 2011 | reverse complement strand
TTTTCAATTCGTAATATATTAAATGAAAAATATTGGATATGGCCTAATGCGGGTAGAGTTGTGCATGCATTTTCTGAAAATGAAGAATTATCTGTTATGCCAGGTCGTAACTTTTTATTAAGTTATAGTTATAAGTTTTGACATCTAATTATTTAATAGTACCATTCTCGTCTTATTGCATAATAAGAGCATCCCAAAACATAGCAATTAGTGACTAAAATTAGGAGTATTAGTGCTTATGGATATGAGAACTATGGAAGATGTAGAATTACTAAAAGAAGACTACAAGCGCTTAAAAAGTGAGCAATCCATGTTAAGAGCGAGAGATGCTGCTGAAAAATTAGGAGTTTCTGAGGCAGAATTAATATCTGCTCGATTATCTTCTGATATTATTAGATTAACTGATACTCCAGAAGAAATATTATTGAGTATAGAGCCTTTAGGTGAAGTGATGGCACTTACTCGTAATGATTATGTTGTTCATGAAAGACATGGTGTTTACAGTAATGGTTCATTCGGTACTCATGGTAGTATGCGTTCAGGTATTTTTCTTAATCCTGATATTGATTTACGTCTATTTATGAATCATTGGAAATTTTGTTTTTCCGTGATTGAAAAAAGTGGGAAGCGCGTTTTAAGGAGCTTCCAATTTTTTGATCAATCTGGAACAGCGCTACACAAAGTGTATGTAATGAATGAAAAAAAGTCTGAATTATTCTCAGATATAACCAATAAATTTGCACATTCAGATCAAAACCCACTAATTCAGACGGTCGTCAATGAAACAAAATCTTCTTTTCTAAAAGATAATGATATTGATTGGGGTGAATTCCGATTAGCATGGGAAAATTTAAAAGACACGCATGATTTCTTTCCCATGATTAAGAAATTTAAGGTAGAGCGCCAGCAGGCTTTTAGGAAAATAGGAAAAGATTTTGCTTATTTGGTAAGCAATGATTCAGCAAGAAAAATGTTAGAAATGGCTCGGGATAAAGACTGTCATATTATGGTTTTTGTGGGCAATAGAGGTTGTATCCAAATTCATACTGGTCCTGTAAATAAATTAGTTCAATCTGGAGATTGGTATAATGTTTTAGATCCTGAGTTTAATCTACATTTGAAAGAAACCGAAATATCTACTTCATGGGTCACTAAAAAACCAACCGTAGATGGACATGTAACAGCATTGGAACTTTTTGATAAAAATGGGGATATAATAGTTACATTTTTCGGTAAACGTAAGCCAGGTATTCCAGAATTAGATCTTTGGCGCGAAATTGTGGATGAATTACAGATAGTAGAATAGAATTTAAATGACTAAATTAATCACATTATTTTTTATATTTTCTTTGATGTTGCATTCGTATGCTACTGAAAATCGTGTTGTAGCAGTTAGTTCAGGAGTAAATGAAATAGTTTATTCTCTTAATGCCCAAGACCAATTAGTTGGTAATTGTGTTTCATCTATTTTTCCAGAAGAAGCTAATCTTCTTCCAAAAGTTGGATATCAAAGAATGCTTCCATCAGAAGGTATCTTATCTTTGAAGCCAAATTTAGTAATTCTAACGAGTGAATCTGGTCCTCAATCAGTTATTGATCAATTGCATCAACTAAATATTGAAGTTTTGACAGTAGATGCAGGTAGATCATTAGAAAATATTTATAAATGTATTTCAATTATTGGAAGTGCTCTTGATAAAGACGCGGAAGCAAGATTACTTATCAAAAAGTTAAAAACTGAGAAGTTGCAATTAGATCGGCAAGTAAATAGTTTATCAGAGAAACCAAGAGTACTTTTTATTTTAGGACATGGCGGTATGGCAAGAGTAGCTGGTTTAGACACAGCTGCGAATTCAATGATAGAACTTTCAGGTGGACAGAATGTTATTAGTAGTTTCAATGGTTATAAACCTGTATCTCCTGAGGAGCTTTTAGAATTGAATCCAGACTATATTGTAGCAACAACCATGGGTATAGATCAGCATGGTGGAATTGATAAGTTCACGCAGATGAGTGGACTTCGAGATACAAGTGCTGTTAAAAAAGGTCGTGTTTTAATTTTTAATGCACAATATTTATTAGGTTTTGGTCCGCGAACTGTAACCGCGGCTATTGATTTGAATAACCGTTATGATCGATGAGCAATAGTAAAATCTATCTTTGTTTTTGTATCGCTCTTGTTTTTGTTGTTCTTCTTTCAATCAATATTGGACCTGTTGAGGCGGGCTGGAGTGATCTATTATCAGATAGTTTTGAGCGCGATGTTTTATTAAATATTCGTCTACCAAGATTAATATTAGGTTTAATAGTGGGTATGGCTTTAAGTTCTTGTGGTGCTTCGATGCAGGGCCTTTTTAGGAATCCATTAGCTGATCCTGGTTTAATAGGTATTAGTAGTGGTGCCGCATTATTTGTGGCTGTAATCATAGTTATTTTTTCAGATCTACTTGATGGAGTAACAGGTTTATATATTTTATCTTTTGCAGCATTTTGTGGTGCGATGACTTCCGCCTTTATCATTACTTTAATTGCTAAAAGACATAGTAAAATAATCGTTGTATTTGTATTACTATGCGGAATTGCTATTAATGCTATTTCGGGTGCTTTAATTGGCTTACTAACATTTTTTAGTACTGATGATCAGTTGCGAACACTCACTCTTTGGACTATGGGGAGTTTATCTGGTGCAAATTGGACAATGGTGATTGTAAGTTCATCATTAATTATACCTTGTTTAATTATTTTGATAAAATCATCAATAGGATTAAATATACTTGCTTTGGGTGAAGAGTCAGCTGTTCATGCTGGTTTAGATTATGAGAAATTAAAGAAACAGATTATCATATCTGTCTCGATTGCTATAGGTGCTTCAGTTGCTGTCAGTGGATTTATAGGTTTCGTTGGTTTAGTAATACCGCATATTTTACGACAAATTTTTGGACCTGAGCATCGAAGATTAATGGGCTGTTCAATGCTGTTAGGTGCATTTTTATTAATAATATCAGATTTATTAGCTCGGACTATCATTGCACCTGCAGAAATGCCAGTTGGTCTAATAACGGCTACAATAGGTGGACCAATCTTTTTATATATTCTTATAAAGGAGTTTAGGAAAAATACTTAATATGATTAACATTAAACATCTTAATCTAATACGCTCAAATCGGTTTTTATTAAAAGATATTAACTTAGAAATAAATAAAGGTATACACACTGTAGTTGGACCAAATGGGGCTGGTAAGACAACTCTATTAAGGTCTATAAGTGGCGTTTTTTCTGATTATCAAGGATCAATTCAATATTTCGGAAAAGAGATCAAAGATTATTCTGGATCAGAATTGGCAAAAAATCGTGCTTTTGCATCACAATTTTTTGATGTTGCTTTTCCTTTTACAGTAAAAGAGATAATTGAAATGGGAAGGTTTATTCATGGCTTTGATCATCGTGCAATGTCAAATGATAAGATAACAGGTGAAGTAATTAATCAACTATCCATTAGCCATTTAGTTAATCAGTCTTTCCAAACTCTTTCAGGTGGTGAAAAACAACGTGTTCAATTAGCAAGAGTTTTATCTCAAGTTTGGGATGTAGAATCTGCTGTACTTTTACTTGATGAGCCTACATCAGCACTTGATTTCTCACATCAAGTTAAATTATTTGATCTTATAAATTCACAACAAAAGAAAATGAATTGGATGGTTATCATGGTTCTTCATGATTTGCATGCTGCTTCATTTATTGCAGATAATGTAATTCTTATGGCCAATGCTGAAGTAGTAGATTGTGGTGACAGTAAAAAGGTTCTCTCTACTGATCAGTTAACGCATGTTTACAATACAAAGATAAACCGAAACGATATCTTAGATGACGCTTATTTTAAGATTTATTCAAAATAAATAATTTTAATATTTATATAGTCTAATTGAGTAAAAAAAATTCATTTCAAATTTTTATATAAATAATCATTAATAGCATATCCAGACATCGCAAATCCAATGGAACCAGTAATATGTGTAACTGATCCAAATCCCATAGCACAATCTAGTTTTTTTGGTCCATTTGGTTTTGTAGGTTTTTGAAAACATATATTTCCACCGTCGTCTGGATATCTCATAGATTCATCAGAATATACGCATGGTATGTTGAATTTAACTTTTTTTTCACGTGGTAAATTAAAATCTTTACGAAGTTGTTTTCTCATTTGAGCTAATAAGGGGTCGTTTTTAGATTCTCCTAAATCGGATATTTTTATATTACTAGGATTAATACGGCCACCCGCACCACCACATGTAATGATTGGTACACCTATCTTTTTGCTATGATTAATCAAATGGATTTTTGTATTCTTATTATCAATCGCATCAATAATGTAATCAATATCAAGATGAATCAGATCATCTGCATTTTCTGGACAATAATATTCTCTAATAGCATTAACTTTACATTCTGGATTAATAAGTTGAATACGTTCAGATAGGAGATTAGCTTTCGACTTACCAGCAGTATTAGACAGGGCATGTATTTGTCTGTTAGTATTTGATAAACATATATCATCCCAATCAATAATTGTAATTTCCCCGATTCCACTTCGTGCAAATGCTTCAGCTGCCCATGATCCGACACCCCCTAATCCTATTACAACAAAGTGAGCTGATTTTAAAAGTATGCTTGAATCATATCCGTATAGACGTTGTATTCCGCTAAAACGATGCTCATAACTTCCAATTTCTGGTGGATCATAATTCATAATAAAGATAGGTTTTTTTCCTTCTCTTAATTTTTTCTTATTTAGTTATCAATATTTAAGTTAATTAACTAGAGCTAAAAGGCTTGATCATTATGCAGATGATGAAAATAAAAAATTTGAATTTTTACCTCTGTTAAGCTTCTTATCGTTGTAATTTACTTTATAATTATACGATTATTTCAAGCGAGGATATTTTTATAGATGAGTAAAATCAATCAAAGAAAAATTGACCATGTTAATTTAGTAGCTACGAATGATGAATTAGATCGTAACCAGGGGTTCTTTGATCAAATTCACTTAACACATCGTGCTTTACCAGAATTAGATTTAGAGAACATTGATCCATCTATAACTTGGATGGGTAAAAAACTATCATTTCCTTTACTAATATCCTCAATGACTGGTGGTTCAGATGAAGAAATTATTAAATTAAATCAAACACTTGCGCTTGCTGCTGAAGCTGAAAATGTTGCATTGGCTGTTGGATCTCAAAGAATTATGCTTAGTGATCCTTCAGCAAAAAAAAGTTTTTTGTTGAGAGAATGTGCGCCTACAGCATTGTTATTTGGTAATATTGGGGCTGTACAATTAAATTATGGCGTTAATCTTTCTGACTGCCACTCTATAATTGATATTATGGGTGCTGATGGATTGTTTTTGCATTTAAATCCCTTACAAGAAGCAGTTCAGCCTGAAGGAGATACAAAGTTTAAAGGTATTATTAATCAAATTGAAAATTTGGTAAATGAATTTGAAAAACCTATCATTGTTAAAGAAGTAGGTTGCGGTATTTCAATAGCGGATGCTGCTTTATTAAAGATTGCAGGAATTAAATATATTGATGTTGCAGGTTCTGGTGGAACATCATGGAGCATGGTTGAAAGTAAGCGCTCAGAAGATTCATCGATTGGCGAGCTTTTTAGAGATTGGGGAATTCCAACTCCTTTAGCACTAAAGATGCTCCGCTCATACAAATCTGATTTTGATATTATTGCATCTGGTGGTATTCGCAATGGATTAGACATGGCGAAATGTATTATTTTAGGTGCATCTCTATGTGGTCTGGCAAAACCGTTCTTAATGCCTGCTATGAATTCAGTTGAAGAGGTTAGGCTTGTTATTCAGAAGTTAAAAAAAGAATATATAACTACTTTGTTTTTATTGGGTGTAGATAGTACCAATTCTTTAATTGGACGAGAGGAGTTAATACGCGATGAAAGTCGGTATTGATAAAATAAAACTTTATAGTTCTCATTACTATTTAGATTTGAAGTCTTTGGCAGGTGAAAGAGGAATTGATGTAGATAAATTCTATAAAGGCTTAGGGCAAGAACAAATGGCTGTACCTGCACCAGATGAAGATGTTGTGACTCTCGGTGCTAATGCTGCCGCATCATTAGCTGATAGTGGTGACCTAGATAATGTGGATCTTTTATTATTTGCAACTGAGAGTGGAATAGATCAGTCAAAATCAGCCGGAATTTTTGTGCATCGATTGTTAAATTTATCAGAGAGGTGCCGCACTGTTGAATTAAAACAGGCATGTTACAGTGGAACAGCTGCCGTACAGATGGCATTAAATTATGTATCTAGAAATCCAACAAAAAAAGTATTAGTTATAGCCGCGGATATAGCACGTTATGAATTAAATAGTCCTGGCGAGGCAACACAGGGATGTGGCGCAGCAGCAATGATAATCAGTACCAATCCTAGATTGGTAGCAATTGACGAAGAGGCAGGATATTATACTGATGATGTAATGGATTTTTGGAGACCAAACTACAGGTCAGAAGCTTTAGTTGATGGTAAATATTCAACATTAATATATATCAGGACTTTAGAAGCATGTTGGAAACAATATAACTCAATAAGTGGAAGATCATTATGTGATATTGATGCTTTTTGTTATCACATACCTTTTACAAAAATGGCTGAAAAAGCCCACAAGAAGTTATGTCGTTTATCAGGTGAGAAAATGAAGTCTCAATTTTTTGATGAGGCATTAGATGACAGTCTAAAATATAGTCGAAAAATGGGAAATTGTTACACAGCATCAATGTATGTAGGTCTATCTTCATTATTAGAGAATTCAAAATCAGATTTAACAGGTAAGCGTATCGGTCTGTTTAGCTATGGATCGGGCTGTGTAGGTGAGTTTTATTCAGGTGTTGTTCAGTCAGAATATAAGGAATATCTATTCAAAGAAGAACATCATTCTATTTTAAATAATCGATCAGAATTAACGTATCAACAGTACGAAGATATTTTTAATTATAGCGTGCCGACAGACGGTAAAACTTATATATTTCCTGAATATAAGACGGGACCATATCGTTTAAAAGGGATTAACGATCATAAAAGAGAGTATGAATCTTTAGGTTAATTTTATGAAGGCAGTTGCACCAGGTAAAATTATAATAAGTGGTGAGCACTCAGTTGTTTATGGTGCACCTGCGATAGGTATGGCTATTGACCGAAATGCTGTATTTCAGTTGGAACAACAAAAAATAAATGAAATATCATTTGATTTACCTGGTTCAACTACCACCTCTTTTACATTAATGGCGTTACGTGACTTAAAAAATCGTTTAGAGCGTAAATATCAACAGTTTCAGAGAGGTGACATAGGAATTAGTTACGTCTTAAGTGCACCGGCCGATCTTTTTAAGTTTGCTTTTATTCATGCTTTAGATGGTTTGCATAGAAGTTTAGATTCTGGCTTAGTGATGAAGTTGCGCTCAACTATACCAATGGGTTGTGGTATGGGATCTTCAGCTGCAACCGTGCTAAGTGAGTTACGTGCTTTGGGTCATTATTTACGAGTAGATTTTAAGCCTGATTGGTATTACGAATACAGTCTTGAGGTTGAGCGTCTTCAGCATGGTTACCCGAGTGGAATAGATTCACACATATCATTACATGGTGGCTGTAGTTATTTTAAAGAGGGAAAAGGGTATACAATACCTATGCCAAATTTAGAGATGTTTCTGGTAGAAACAGGTGTTCCAGAAAGCACTACCGGAGTTTGTATTGAAAAAGTAAGAAATGATTTTGCAGATAGTTCCATATGGACTGAATTTGAGTCTATTACAGAAAATATAAAAGTTAGTTTACATAATAATGATCAAAACCAACTACGTGAAAATATCCGCGCTAATCATCAGCTTTTAAAAAAAATTGGTGTAGTTCCAAATCAAGTAAGTCAGTTTATCAGTGAAATTGAGTTATTAGGAGGTGCAGCAAAGATTTGTGGTTCTGGCTCTGTTGAAGGAGATGCAGGGGGAGTTGTACTTGTTCTAGCTGATGAAATGCCCTCAGAAATTTGTGATAAATTTGGATTTAAAGTTTCTCCTTTAAGGGGAGATCCTTTAGGTACCCGATTGGTATAAAAATGGTTACAGTATCTGCTCCAGGAAGTTTAATGCTTTTAGGTGAGCATGCAGTATTAGAGGGATATCAGAGCTTAGTTTGTGCTATTAATAAAAGAGTTACTGTTAATCTAAAACCTCTAATGAAATCGTATGCATTAGAAATAAATTCTTCAATTGGAAAGTATTCTTCTTCTCTCACTGATCTTAAAGATGATTTGAGATTTCAATTTATTTTAGATGCAGTTAGATCCGTTCAATCTAATCTAGAAACTGGCATTAAAATCTCAATAGATTCGGATATTGATTCAAGTTTAGGATTTGGATCTTCCGCTGCAGTGACGGTTGGTGTCCATGCTGTCTTATCGTATTTTTTAAATAATTATTTTCCCTCCAAAGAGATATTATTTAAACAAGCATTAGATTCTGTCAGAAGGGTTCAAAAAGTTGGTTCAGGAGCAGATATTGCGGCTTCGATATATGGAGGTGCATTAGGCTATAAAACTAATCCCGATTTTATACCAATAGAATTTAACCATGCTATAACTGCTGTATATTGTGGTTATAAAAAAAGGACGAGTGAAGTAATTAAATGGGTAAAAAAACAATTTGCTAATGATAAAATATATTTAAAAAGTTTATTAGAAGACATTGATAATTGTGCCAGAAAAGGAATCAATGGATTAATTAATGGCATTGAATCAGAATTAATAGACGCATTAAATGAACAGCAGAAAGTTATGGAGAAATTAGGCTTAAATACTCCGGAAATTGATGAAGTTATTCGTTTAATGAAGAGTGATCCAAATATTAATGGAGTTAAGATAAGTGGATCCGGTCTAGGAGATTGTGTTATTGGTCTTGGAATTCCATCAATGTCATATGGTTTATATCAAACTCATCAGATAGATATTACACCTAATGGTTGTGCTTTGGTTGAAGAAAACGGTCTAGAAATGGTGTAAATAAATTAGCTATTAGAACGGCATAGACCATTGCCTCAGTATAATAAGTTTCATGTCTTATTAATCCATTACTCAGTCCAATTATTATTCCAAAGATAATTTTTCCTAATTTACTTTTCGGTGTTGAGTAAGGGTCAGAAAAAAGGAATAGCATACTAAATAGGCTTGATGCCGTAATAAGGTTATAGATGGGATCAGCTTGATATAAGAAGTTAATAATAGAAAAAGAGATAACATATGCAATCAAAGTATATCGATTACATAAATTTTGATAGGTAAAGACTATAAGTAATATTATTAGTAGTAGAGGTAAGTTCGATCCTGGGCTGCCTGGGACAATAGTATAAAAATCCATCCAGTTTCCTTGAATAGGTCCTAAGCAAAGCATTGATAAATCCAGTTTAACTCCTTCTGCTCGATATAATTCTTGCGGAGTAGCCGTGCTAAGTGTATCGATCGATGCGGTTCCCCATGACGTGCATTCATTTGGAAAAAGTAACATCAATAATAATCGAGCAGCTAAAGCACTATTAAGCCGGATCCTAATAATTGGGAGTACAGGTTTTACAATCCAGCTTGCAAAGAATATTCCTATAATAAGCTGCCAGTAGGGCATATCATAAGGAAGACTACATGTAAGAAGTCCAGCTGCAAACGCAGAACCCATACCATAAGAACGAAGTGTCTTCTTTTGAAAACGAACAAGAATAAATTCAGAAAAAGCACCAATCATCATAAGAGATAATAATTTGATGATAAATAGAGGTACGTAATAAATGGAAAAAAATGTAGCTGTTAGAATTAATGTAAAAGCGATAAAATAAATCTTATTTGAGTTTTTCATAAATTATTAGATAACTTTTTATTTTGTTTCTCTAATTCAAGAGCAGCACGTCTTGTCATATAGTTAATATAGTTCAATGCTTTTGCACCGTATCGTGTAGCGCCCGATACTGTGTTAACAGCTCTTTTTCCGCTGTGAGGATTAAATTTAATTTCTTTTACAGGTTTAATAATTGATTCAACTTGCCTCCGATTTTTTCCATTTTTTATTTTACGGATATCAGGAAAGGATGCTGAGCGTAAAATAAACCCATCGTCTACTATATCTACTATTACTACACCTGTTATAGGTTTGAAGGATTCGATTTCTCGGCATGCGATAGCTCGAGATGCTAGACCGGATTCGTCATAACCAATTTGCATAAACTCAATGAGGTCAGAAAATGGTATTTTTGCTTCTTCTGTTTGATAGCCTTGAAATGCTTCTTTAATAAGCTCTACTACTTCTAATGATTGTTCTTCAGAGGTGCTCATCATAACTATCATTAATGTGCAAATTATACTTTTAATTATATATTTCATTACTTTTGAATAAAGGCTTTTTTGTTTTGATTCAAGTAATTAGGTATATTTTTAATCATAGTTTTAAAAATTGATTTTTTTTATTAATAAAAAAGATCGGTGGGGCATTGACGATGATGCAATCGATAGGTATTTTTCCCGCTGTTTTTTAAATAATATGAATATCAAAAAGGAAGGTAATAAATGGCAACAAAAGTAGGAATTAACGGCTTTGGTCGTATTGGAAGAATGGTATTTCGTGCGGCAGCTGATCGTAATGATATTGAAATTGTCGGTATTAATGATCTTTTAGATGTAGATTATTTAGCTTACATGTTGAAGTATGATTCTGTGCATGGACGTTTTGATGGATCTGTTGAAGTTGAGAACGGTGAGCTTGTTGTAAATGGATCTAAGATTCGCATTACGGCAGAAATGGATCCTGCTAATTTAGCTTGGGATGAGGTTGGTGCTGAGGTTGTAGTTGAGTCAACAGGATTCTTTCTAACAGATGAAACGGCACGCAAGCATATAGAAGCAGGGGCAAAAAAAGTTGTTCTATCCGCACCATCAAAAGACGATACACCAATGTTTGTGTGTGGTGTTAATACAGATTCATATGCAGGACAAGACATAGTATCAAATGCTTCATGTACTACAAACTGTTTAGCTCCAATTGCAAAAGTATTGAATGATAAATTTGGTATTGATAAAGGATTAATGACAACAGTACATGCAGCTACTGCAACTCAGAAGACTGTTGATGGACCATCTAAAAAAGATTGGCGTGGAGGTCGAGGTATTCTTGAGAATATTATTCCTTCATCTACAGGGGCTGCAAAAGCAGTTGGAAAAGTTATTCCTGAATTAAACGGAAAGTTAACAGGGATGGCATTTAGAGTGCCTACTTCAGATGTATCGGTTGTTGATTTAACGGTTTGTTTAAAAAATGAAGCAACATATGAGTCTATCTGTGAAGCTATGAAAGAAGCATCTGCAGGAAGCTTGCATGGTATATTAGGCTATACTGATGAACCTTTGGTTGCAACAGACTTTCGTGATGAGGTATGCACATCTGTATTTGATGCTAATGCTGGGATTCAATTAGATGGTACTTTTGTTAAAGTTGTTTCATGGTATGACAATGAATGGGGCTATTCTTGCAAAGTATTAGATCTAGTAAATGTAATAATGGGATAGAAGTTTAAAAAAAGCGCTCTTGAAATAGAGCGCTTTTTAATTGGAGTGTGTAATATATGAATAAGCTTACCTTAAACGAGTTAGATGTTGATGGTAAACGTGTGATAATGCGTGTAGATTTTAACGTGCCCATTAAAGATGGTATTGTAGGAGATGATACGAGGATTGTTGCAGCATTACCCTCAATACAATACGTACTAGATAACGGGGGTTCTTTAATATTAATCAGTCACTGTGGTCGTCCAAAGGGTGAGAAAAATATGGAGTTCACGCTCAAGCCTGCTGCAGATCGCTTGGCTGAGCTTATAGATGCAAATATTACATTAGCTCCGGATGTTATCGGTGATGATGTCCAATCTTTAGTTAATTCCTTAAAATCAGGAGAAATTTTGATTTTAGAAAATATCCGATTCTATAAAGAGGAAGAAGGCAAGGGCTGTTCATCTGAAGATCAGGAAATTTTTGCAAAAACTCTAGCATCATATGGTGATATATATGTTTCAGACGCGTTTGGAACAGCTCATAGAGCACATGCAAGTATGTCTGTAATTACTAAATATATTGATATTTGTGCTGCTGGATTTCTTTTAGAAAAAGAAATTACTTATTTAGGTAAAGTTTTAGAATCACCTGAACATCCATTTGTTGCAATTATTGGTGGTGCAAAGATTTCTGGTAAAATTGATGTTATAATGAATTTAATGGATAAATGTGAGACAATTTTGATTGGTGGTGGTATGGCATATACGTTTTACGCTGCACAAGGGCTTCAAATAGGCGATTCTTTATTAGAGGAAGATAAGATTGATCTTGCACGTGAAATCCTTACTCAGGCAAAAGAAAAAGGTGTGGAGTTGCTCCTACCTGTTGATCATGTTGTTGCGGATTCATTTTCTGAAGATGCTAATATAAAAGAAGTAGACGGTGAAATAGAATCTGGTTGGATGGCTCTGGATATTGGACCTAAAACAGCTGCGTTATATAGTAAGGCTGTATCTATGGCAAAAACGGTAGTCTGGAATGGTCCAATGGGTTGTTTTGAGATGGATCCGTTTTCTAATGGAACAAATGTGGTTTGTACTGCAGTAGCATCAAGTAACAGTGTCAGTATTATAGGTGGTGGAGATAGTGTTTCTGCAGTTAAAAAGGCAGGGGTTGCTGAGAGAATGAGTCATGTCTCAACTGGAGGAGGAGCCTCTCTTGAGTTTATGGAAGGTAAACAGCTTCCAGGTATTATTTCATTAACAGATAGTTAAGATTTTTTTTAACTTAGAATCTTAACGTGAATTTCCCACTAATTATTTTCTCATCATAATTCTTAGATTTAAGATAATCTAAATCAATTTCAACTTTAGAGTTTAAATAGCGCCAATTCAAAAAATCAATACCTAAGCCTATTTCTAGTATATTTCTATCTATTGGACGAATACTAAGTTCTTCAGGTTCTGAATTGTGTTGATATGTAAAATCTACATGATTCCTGTTAGGGGTTAATGCGTGAGTCCAACGTGCTCGTAATTCTGGAACCATTCTGATATTTCGATTTAACCAGTTTATTTCTCTTTCCGTTGCTATCTTTAATCCTAAGCTAATTAAATCAGAGGAACTGTTATATGAATTAATTTCTTTCTTAAGTAATCCATCATGAAAGTATCCATCTTGATCATATTCAGTATGCTGATATGAAACTTCTTGAATCATTTTAGTTTTATCTGATAATGACCGTTCCTTACCGGTTGCGATGTAGAATCCATATGAAGTTGCATCGAATTCATCTGTTGTTATTAAATTAACATTTTTAGTTTCGAATGCAGTTCGCGAAACAGAAATATCCACGAAGTTAGAGTCTTCGCTCCAACTAGCATAAATAGATTGATTGTATCCTGTGGCATCAGATTGGAATATAGAGCCTCCATCAAGGTCAAGAGCAGTATAACCTCCAGATAATCCTAAGAGAAGAGAGCCGTATCTTTTGTCTATGCCAAAAATTGTTCCATAATTTGACGATTTATAAGACGGGTGTGTGTGACTCTGATCTCTATCCCCAAAAGAGCCATAACCTCTAATCCATGCGCTTATGGATTGATTATTATTATGCAATCCTGATACATCATTCGGTCTAGACAGGCCATTGTTTGATTGGACTAAAGTGCCTTGTGAGCGTATTTCCATAGCTCTCGCTGAAAATTGACGATGAAGAATAACTTGGTTCTCAATAATAGCACTTGCTATATCCGGAAGTTGGTCTTCATCAAATCGAATGAGTTCTATACCTGTTGATTCCCCTAAATTATTAATTGTTTCAAAAGAAGGTGAGTTCGTTAGATTATCGTCAATTAGGCTTAACTTATTGGATGAAATGACTGCTAGAGAGTTATGATTTGTTAATGATCGATAAGCATAGGTCACTTCTAAATTATTACTTGATGAGATACTAGTTATCTTAGTTAACCAACCCAGATCAGCATTTATATTTGTATGATTAATTATATTATTAACTGAACCAAAATTAACGGAACCACTATGATTACTGGCTGTACCCGTGATATTAATATTTGCATTTTCCGCGGAGAGATCAATGTCTCCAGTAACATTTATAGCGCCATTATTAGTTGAATTGTAATACAAATCTAGACTTGATCCCTGACCAATAATTAGATCATTTCCACTTTCTAACTTACCATTACCAACTTTCACTTTAGATCCAGATGTAAATGTTGCTCCTTGCTCAAAATTAATCATACTGTTATTGCTATTTAGGTTTATTTTAGAATTATTTCCACTTATAAATGAATTATTGGAAAAAATATTAGTTCCACTGTTTATTTCTAGTGTTTGAAAGAATGAACCATCTAATTCTGCGTCTATTAATGTTGTTATTTGACCCCCATTTTGGATCATTTTTCCTGAATAATTAAAATTATCCGATACATCTAAATTAGAGGATCCATCACTCATTATGATGTCTCCAGATGCAGTTCCACTTAGTAATTGAATGTTCGCATTATTCCCTTCTAAAAATATATCACCTTGGATCTCAGCTGAACCATTTAGTAATACCGAAGAGCTATTATCTAAATACAATGCTAGGTCATATCCACTACTATCAGTTCCACCTGCTGAAAAATTACCCCCTGATATAATTGCACTAGAAGAAATTTTTGCTCCATAACCAGGATTAATTGTAAATTCGTCACTTAATCCTCCTGCTGCTCCACTTCCTCCACCTTCAAATGATCCCGCATTTATTGTTAAGGTACCGCTAGTTTGATTGATACCATGACCGCCATTTACAGTCATTGATCCATTATCGACTGATAGAATTCCTCCGTTACCTCCTTTGATCGTTGTATTACCATTTATTTCAGATGTTCCAGTAATTGTTGCACCATGACCGCCGGAAGCTTCTGCTGCGTTTAACGTATTTTCTCCAGCTACAGCAACTATACCGGCATTTCCACCTAAGATTACGGAATCATTAATGATACCAGCACCTTCGAAGCCGTTACCACCATTTGCCGAAATAATATTATTTCCATTTCCTGTGGTTATTATGGATGCTGTTCCACCACTTCCGCCATAGAGGTAACTATTATTAATTGTTCCAGCTGTTGAACTAGTATTTTCAAATCCTAGACCACCTGATAGAGATAAATCAGTTTCACCTGAAGTGAAACCTAGATCTTCTGATCCATTTCCTCCTCTAAATTGACTATCAATTACTGTTCCGCCACTGAAATTACCGGAGTAAGCATCTCCTCCATTGAAAGATAAATTATATTCTCCAGAAGAGGGCGTTTCTAATTTAAAGGAACCTCCATTACCTCCATTTACAATTAACTCAGATAAAGTGCCGTTACCTGTTCCACCATCAAATCCATTTCCTCCATTAGCAGTTTGACCAATATTCCAAGATTCTGCATCTTGAACTATAATTAAGAAAGAGCCTCCGTCACTTCCAGTAATCTCTCCTTTGTGAATATTGAGATTTGCCGATGATGATTTTATTCCAACACCACCAGAGGCATTGGCACCATATGTTCCTTGTGATAAATCTCTTAATAATGTTGAGCTAGATGAGCCGGCAGTTCCACCTTCGGCAAATAAGTTTGTTGCAAATAGTGTCGAACCACTAATCTCAATAGCAGCTCCACCAGTAGGTGAGATAGCGCTATTACTACCTTCACCTATTTCTCCTTGACCACCTGTAATGCTATTTCCTGTTTTATCGTCTTCAAAATCAATAATGGCAGTATTTACGTTGTTTAAGTAAAGCGCAGTTCCACCCGTGATATCGTTGACCCAATTTGCAACATCCGTTGAACCCTGGATTGTTGTGTTTTTTAAGTAGGCTGTTGATGTTCCGCTTATATATATAGTGTGCTGATTTCCTGCAAAGTTAGCATTACCAATTGCAGTTCCATTGATTGAGGAAGTTGAATAAATACCATTTGTAATACCAACTTGATTTGCTGCAGTAACGTAAACAACACCGGCGTGACCTGCATTAGCTAATGAAGAGCCTGGTTTGCATATAATTTGTAAATCATTGTTCGCAGCATTAAATTCTATTGTTGCTGAAGTATCGTGGTTTTCACCTTGTCCATCCTCATGCGAGATGCTTCCGTCAACAAATATTCTAGTATCAGCAGGTTGGTTTATTTGAATGAAACCGGAACCAGTTTGCCCAAGATAATTAGAAGCACTACTCCAGAATGATGTATTCGCTACTGAGCCATCATAAAGTGTTCCTTCAGGCCAATCTGTCCATGTAACATCATCATCATACTCCCCAGATGGATATAAAGCACTGAATCCACCACCGCTTTTAACATCAATCACGTTTTGTCCGGTGGCTTGATGCCAAATTAAACAAAGGGTTAAGATAAATAATCTTAAAATTATATTTCTATTAATCACCATGGATTATTACCTTCCAAACAAACTATGCTTTCAGCTTAAAACATTAATAAACAATAAGTTCTAAATATTATTTCAATCGGGTATATCAAGCAACATCATTTTATGAGATATCATCTTTGTAGGGTATGCTTGTCTTTCGTAAGAAAGATGGTTATGTTTCTCTATTTTACGGATAAAATAGTTATGTTCAAAGAAGTTACAAGTCGAATAGATTTTCCTAAAATGGAAGAAGATGTACTAAAAAAATGGGCGGAAGAACACACTTTTGAAGCATCTTTGGAGAATCGTTCTACTGCTAAAGAGTATTTATTTTATGATGGACCTCCTTTTGCCACAGGACTTCCTCATTATGGTCATCTTTTAGCAGGCACAATTAAAGATATTATTCCTCGTTATCAAACTATGAGAGGTAAGCGTGTTGAACGTAGATTTGGCTGGGACTGTCATGGTCTTCCTATTGAGGCATTAGCACAAGATGCATTAGCGTTAGCAGGTGCACCGGCAATTAAAGAAGCAGGTGTGGGTGTTTTTAATGAAAAATGTCGATCTATGGTGTCTACTTATGTTTCAGAATGGGAAAAGACGGTCACTCGAATGGGTCGCTGGGTGGACTTTAAGAATGACTATAAAACAATGGATCTGCCGTTTATGGAGTCAATTTGGTGGGTTTTTGCTCAATTATGGCAACAAGATAGAGTATATAGATCTCATCGGATTATGCCATACAGTTGGAAGTTAAATACTCCGCTTTCAAACTTTGAAGCAGGACGTAATTATAAAGATGTTCAGGATCCTGCTATAACAATTCAACTAAAATTGAATAATTTTGAAATAGAAGCATTTGCGTTAATTTGGACTACAACACCCTGGACTTTGCCAGCTAATTTAGCAATTTGCGTGGGATCTGATATTGAATATGCAGTGGTTCAGGACTTAAAGAATCAATGCGTTTATATCTTAGCAGAATCTCGATTAGCTGCTTACTATAAAGATCCAAGTGAATATAAATTCTTGAAGAAAGTTAAAGGTTCAGATTTATTGGGTTTAGAGTATGAGCCTTTATTTGACGAATATAAAGATCATCCAAATGCATTCAAAATACTAAATGATGATTTTGTTTCTACTGAAGATGGTACAGGTATCGTACATATGGCGCCTGCCTATGGAGAAGATGATTATCGAATTTGTAGAAAAGAAAAGATAGAATTAGTTGATCCATTGAATGAAAATTGTGCCTTTACTAATGAGATAAAAATGCTCAATGGACTTTTTTGTAAGGATGCTGATAAGATAATTATTAAGTACTTAAAAGAGCATAAAAAATTAGTTCATCAATCTACTATTCAACATAGTTACCCTTTTTGTGAACGAACAGATACACCTCTAATTTATCGAGCAATTGATGCATGGTACGTAAAGGTTGAGGATTTACGTGAGAGAATGTTAATTCATAATAAAAGTATTCATTGGATGCCTGGACATGTTGGTGAAAAAAGATTCGCGAATTGGTTAGCTGATGCAAAAGATTGGAATATAAGTCGTAATAGATTTTGGGGCTCTTGTATTCCAGTTTGGATTAATGAAAATGATCCATCAGATATGATATGTGTAAGTTCGATCAAAGAATTAGAAAAATTATCAAATGAAAAAATTACTGATTTACATAAACACTATCTTGATGAGGTTAAAATATATAAAAATGGTAATACATATAAACGAACACCAGAAGTTTTAGATTGTTGGTTTGAATCAGGATCAATGCCTTATGCTCAAAATCATTATCCTTTTGAAAACAAGGAATCATTTGAAGCTAATTTTCCATCTGATTTTATAGCTGAGGGTC
>MDTG01014489.1_pt1 | contig 18393 bp, 26 predicted proteins | sample 811421 | NCBI WGS metagenome assembly MDTG01 (sample SAMN05326645, study PRJNA326480) | marine metagenome | isolation source: seawater | place: Pacific Ocean: South East | collected 2011 | reverse complement strand
TAGCTGAGCCACCTGCTGGATCAGGGCCAGCTTGGCTTGGCCGTAGCCCATACGCACGAATGCGCGGGCCTCTCTCAAGAGTCTCTGTGTCGGATCCACTTTCTCTCCCATAAAAAAAAGGCGACCCCCCACGGGTCGCCCTCATAAATCTTATGCGTAGAAGTTAGCCTATTTTAGCATCAGGCTTATCCAGTAACCGCAGCATTCCCTCTTTTGTGTGGTGCGGCTAGAGGTAGCCAACCGGAGTGAAGTCTGCGCCTTTCGGGCGGCTGTAGCACTGGCCTTCGTGCCCGGCCTCCCGAGTGCAGTACAGGCCCACCTCCTCGTCGTGCCCGCTGCACAACAGGAGGACATCGCAGAGCCCTACCTCGATCCGCGTCCTAGGCGGAAGGGTGGCTGCAGCCCATGCGCTGAACTGGGCTTGAATGTCGGAAGGGGCTTTCCCTGGCTCATCCCAAGGCATCGGCCTCTCCTGTGTGGGTGTCTTTATCCTTTACGGGTGTAGCAATAAACAGGACGTCTAGCTCCGGGTGAATTAACCCAGAAGTCTGATTGTCGTGCCTCGGCGCCTCGGCATTCTGGTGTGAAGAGTACCACCAGCCCTGCTCATTGATCCGGCAATACTGGACCCCGAAGTCCCAGTATTTCCCGTAGCTATTGTAATGCGTAACGTGGTACCAACCCTCCGTAGGGGGGGCGCCCCGAACACGTTCTGGCTTAGACATAGTAACCTCCGAACGAAATTAGCCTAAGTTAACCTTAGGCTAATTACTCATTTAGAATCAGAAGTTAGCAAGAAGTTTAAGGCTGTCCGCTTCTATGTAAAGAGATCCTTTCTCGAAGAAGCTCGGCATTACCGCTTGGGGGGATGTTTAGTTTACGAGCAATTCGGTTGAGTTGGATTACCCCTTGTTCTGTAAGATTTACAGAATCCTCATTTTCTTCCAAGGAAGTATCCTCGTGCTTATAGCAAACACTTAGAATTGTTTCTACAGCTTTGAAGAGCTTCTGCTTATCCTCGTTACTTAGCTGATCCGCTTGCTCAACTTCCGACGAGTTCGCTTCTGCAAGCTGATTCTTGAGACTTTCGATCTCCGCCTTCATAGCTTCGACCTCTTCCGACGCCTTTCTCTGGTTCTCTGCTCGAGTTTGCTGAGCCTTTCTCTTGCGGTCTTCCGTCCAGACTCCTCCTCTCTTCTTTGGCTTTTTCGACTCTGCGAAGTCAGCTTCTAGCTTATTTACCCCTTCAGTACTCGTGCCATATGCGTGTGGAGTAAAGTAAGGAGCTGCATCGAACTTACCTCGGCGAGTTGCTTGTAGGAGCTCGCGCAGAAAGTCATCACTAAGCTGGTTTAGGATTAGCTTAGGGATTGTGTCCTGTGAGGGTTCACAGATCGCATAGCTTGAGATAGCTTCTGTATCTAGATCTTCCCGATTCATCTTCTTAAGGTGTCTTGCCATTTATTGTATCTCCTGTATTTCCTTCTTATTGTTTGCCCAGCAGTACACAACCTGTGTCTGAGGGCATACGCCAACGCAATCCTTAGAACAGCTCAGGCTTAGTCTAAAGCCTGGACGGTCCCTCCAGATAAAATCATAAATACTTTCTCTAATGGATTGTAGAGGGTCTACTTTCGGCGCCTCTACCTCTTTCTGGATGATTTTTACTAACTGCTCTCTAGGTAATTGTCTAGAGATGTTTTTACCAAATAAGCGTTTAGCTATGCTAACCAGCTCTCCGGTCGACATCTCTTGGAACTCTTCTAACGTAATATCTTTTAGATTTGGTGGCTTCTTTTTTCTTACTTTCTTTGGAGTTTCTGTTTTACTCTCAATAGCGCTAACTTGTTGTCGGCTAAGCTCTGAATCTACGTCTTTTCCAAAAACGACGCGTTCTAGCTGAGCTACTCGGTCTTCCATCTCCAAAAGAAGCCGCAGTTGGTCTGATAACTTCATTTGTTCTCCTTTAGTGGGTCGCGTTCGATCGTTCGATCAAGGCATACATAGATATTTGATCCCTTGACCAGCAAGGCATCAATCCCCGGCGACTCCGATTCGACTTTTTGGGAAACGACTATCCAATACTGCCGGTCATCAATCCCAGTAATTTCAGAGATACAGTCTTCCGTAATTTTAATGAGATTTGATACATCTAGCTTTCGTATCGGGCTTTTAACTCTTTTATCCTTACCGTATTTCGCATTATACAGCTTTTCTTTCGGGATTCGAAAAGTGAGGTGGAGAACAAACTTGCCCCCTAATTTCTCTTCTTCAGAAAGATTAAACTGTAGTAGGTTCTCTACCGTACACCCCCCTCGAGCAGAAACAAACCTTCGCTTGTACTTCTTACCTTCGGTCACTAAAACAAGCCTCCCGGCTCGCGGAAAGTAAAGTTTATTAATACTGGGGGGAAGCTCGTCAAAACTGAATGCTAGCCTATCGCTATTCATTTTGTATCCTTGTGTAGGCCCTTAATGTATGAAGATAAGACCATATTAAGAGCTCGAGTATTTATGGGTATTTTATGCTGTTTTCTACCCCCGTCGGGCCGCCTCGCCCCGGAGATAAATGCTGTCGTGCTGGTGGAAACTGCCGCCTCCGTTAGGATAGGGGACGTCGGGGTCGGCCAGGGATCGAGGTGCCAGTGCTTGTTGTTTTCCACCTCAGCGAAGGAGCAGTAGTCCCGCGGGTGAGTGCAGATAGTCCAACAGAACCCTGGACACGCAATAGTTGCGTCTATAGCTCCTAGTGGAAACCTAAGTGCTGTGTTAAATACCTCCTTTTCCGACAGCTCAACTTTTGAAAGAGACAGCTTACTGCAGACAGCGCGCACGTAGTCGGATGTTACGATTAGGTTGGGCCCCAGATGCACTTGAGCAGCAGTCATGAGACCAAGTACAATTTTCTCTAGAAGCGCGGTCTCTTCAGTATTTATACTTGAATCGAAAAGAGGGGGGATTAAGTTTTCTAGCCGTCCTATTTTTTGCTCGTAAGTGGATATTGCTGCTGCTAGTACTTCTCGTTCTGCGTCGTCTAAAGGTTCGTTATTCTTTAGCTTACGTAGAGCTAATGGGTAAGAAACGTAAGGCATCTTATTCTCCGTTTATTCTCTGTTTATTACAAATGCGTTAACTTTCCTCATATTCTTTGTGAGTTGATACCTACCGAATTCGTACCCGTCGCCGGTAAATAGCTCTCTTACTTCCGTATCTAGTTTCTGGACTATAAGGTGGGAGTAATGGGTTTCTTGCCTCACTACTATTGTGTCGTCTGGTAGATCTTTTATTAACTCTTTTAACTCTTTAATTGTCATTTTTTCCTCTTAGTTTCTTTGTTAGCGCTCGGTAGTAACCACCCTTCTCCTATGCATCTCCAGTCTGGCCCAAAAGAATCAAAATGTTGGTGCTCTGCCGGAGACCCGCCGCACTCGGGGCATACCCTACGAGGGGCAGCTTCAAGGGCGGCAACGAGGGCATGAGCTTCGGTAGCCCAAGGACCCTCTGGTAGCCGCGTTAGATCAGGAGCCCAACACTCCAGCTCCCACCGCAAGGCCACTCTCGGGCTGGCGGCGGTAGTGGTAATACTGTCGTCGTTCCAAGCTTCTCGGACAAGGGCGAGGAGACACCCGTTGAGGGTCGCGGGGTCGGTGAGGTCGGGCACCCAGTCGGTGTCCGACCAACCAGTGATGAATGCGTCATCCTCATCCCATCGCTCGGACCGGGGGCCAGGTGGCCCACTGCGATGTGGACCCTCGGCGACCCGACGCATCCCCGGCATCAATCGCCACCAAGGCAGAGTGACGAGGTGTCGGGCGAGGGCTTCTAGTTCGGGGCTCACGGGTCCTCTCCTGTGTGGGTGCTTTCTTCAAGAGTTCGTTCTAGCGCCTCGAGGGCCGGGGGGTAGAGCCAGGGGAGAACGCGACCGAGCCAAACAAGGTACCGACCCGTCACGATCATCATCCAGGACCAGCAACACACAAGCAGCAAGGCGATGCTGGCTCTCATGGCCACCTCCACTGCGCTGCCGGTAGCCACCACCAGATGAAGTTCGCACCGCACTGCACAAATTGTATGCCAGGACCTGCACGATAAGCCCGATGCTGCGCTCCGCACTTGGTGCAGGTCGTGTCGCCATCCTTGGTCACCGGCAGACGTGTCAGGTAGTGTCGCGACCCGAACAACTTTTTTGGCGGGGTGATGTATCTGATGGGGACTCGCTCACCGTTGGGGGCAATCAGTCTCGGGACATCGGGGTCTGTGCCCTCCGACACGATGCAACGGACGCGCTCACTCATAAGCCACCCCTGCGCGGAGCAGCCTCAAGCGCTGCGACGAGGGCATGAGCCTCGGTCGCCCACGGACCTCGCCCGCGATCAGGATCCCAGCGCCCATCCTCGGGATCGACCACCGACCAATACCCGCCGACGTATTCTAGATGAGCGTAAGGTCGCCCGGTCGCTTCTCGCACAAGGGCGAGGAGGCAACCATTACGGGTCGCGTCGTCGGTGAGGTCGGGAAGCGGTTCAAGAACACCGCTGATGCAGTTTCCGGCTTGCGGATTGCGTACTCCCTGCTCAACAAAGCTGTACCCATCCCATCGCCACCCACTAAATACTTCTCGCATCCCCGGCATCCAGCGCCACTCATGCAGGGCCACAAGGTAGCGAGCAAGCTCAATTTCATTGAGATCGCGTAAATCACTCATTTTACCTCTTTTCTATTTCTGGTTTTCTTGTTTGTTTTGGCCGTAAATCTCTTTTTTAACTCTAGCCTCATACTCAAATTTTCTGATTCTCATTTCTATTTTGATGGTAAATATGTACGCGTGTCTGCCTATCTTTTTACGTAGGATAGGTTCTTCTTCTTTAAATGCTGACTTTAGTTTTTCTAAATCCTCTTCTCGCAGCGCCTCTACGCACTTTGGGAAATAAGTCTTCTGGATGGCATTTTCTGCAGCTTTTCCATCCAGAACATTCTGAAGCCAATCGGATAGCTGTTTATCCTCATCAGAGGATTCCTCGTACTTGCGCTCCCAGCCCAATAGCTCGAGAAACCACTCCAGGTTTTCAATCGCAGTCTCGGCCAGAGACTCTCTGTGCTGTCTGAGAGTTAGCACGTATTCTTCGTTTTTTGCTACTTGTCTTTCGTTACTTTTTTTATCCGCTCTTACTATGCTTAGCTGCTGCAAAACTCTATCTGTTATGCTCTTCATTTTGAGTCTCTCTTATCCATTTCCACACATCCTTTGCTCTTCCTGTAAATTTTATTTGCCCATTTTTTAAAATACTCTTTCTGTAATTGCCTGCTGGGATTGTGGTGTATCCCAAAGCAGTTAGATTCTCGTTTAAACTCTTATTAGGATTTATCTTCATATTACTCCTCTTCTTTCTCCTCCGTACCAAGGAACCACCAGAGGTACGCCACGCCCCAAGACCCTATCGACCATCCCAGAAAATCCTCAGGAGTCATTACTTCTAGGAAAAGTAAGATTGCGGCGAACTGAACCGATACGCCCAGAGCCGCAATAGCTTTTTCAAACGGTCCAAAGCTCATTAGAACTATCCTGGTAGGTTTTTCCACCGTTGGGATGCGTCGATATTATCCTCAATTCCCTCTAGATTCATTACCTCTCCCCTTCTAGACTGCTCTCTAGAAGTTAATCGGAAGAGTCTTCTACTTGTGTTCATCTTCATCTCTGCTTTTTTGCTTTTGACCTTAAGAAGCAAGCATGCTCTTTCCGCATTCTGGTACTCAGGGGTTGTGCGGACGTAATCTACGCACAGAGTAGCTTTCTTCTTTTCTACATCGTGGTAATGCACTTTTAGTGAGCTCTCAATAATGCTCTTTTGTCTTTCTGCGATTGTTAGAGCAGTTTTATATTCACCTGCTAAGGTTTCCGTGTAATTTGCCATCCCCGTGTAATAGGTCATAAACTGAGCTACCTGGGAACTCGTCAGCGTAGTTACGTCCTGAATTTGAGGCACTCCGTGCTTCATATTACCTAGGAAGTTCTCCAGACCTCGAGGGAGCTCCGGAGGGTCTAAGTCTAGGGTAATGCCTTTGTCGGAAAGCTCTTGGTCCGCTTCCGGAACAATCGATTCAAAAGCATTGATTAAATCATCAAAGCTTACTGTTGTTGATCCAAACTTCATCGGTTTCTCCTTTAAAATACTTTTTTAGGCGCGTGCTCGCAGAACCAGGCATACGCACAAGTCCTGCAGCCCCACCCTGGAGCCGCTTTCGGCAACTCGCCTCTCCGTACTGCATCCTCTATCTCTAGGGCCCTCACAACAGCCTCTGACCTCTCCTGCGGTTTGTGGTGCTCTGTGTAAAAAGCTAGCTCTCCATTTTTCTTGTTGTAATAGACATAGAGCATTTCTTTAAGCCCTAAGCCCATAGCATAAATAGCTCCCTGCTTTTTGTGATCTGTTTTGGGAGATCTAAGCTTTTTAAATCCTTTACTTCCAATACTCTTAATTTCTAAACCTTCTCCGTTGAGATTTCCGTCACAGCTACCTTCAATAGAAGTCCCCGCAACGGAGGCTTTCTGTTCACTCAAAAACTCATCACTCTCCTTATGCAGTATTCCTTGAATAACTTCATGTACTGCATGACCAATATCAAAGATCTTTCTCAGAGAAGCAGGGATACTAGCCTCCCTTGGTTTCTTCATAAGCTTATACGCCATTCTCAAATCACACTTACTAATGCTCATTTCAGAGGGGCTAAGCTTTCCTGTATTTCTTCCGTCATCTTGGTACTTTAAGTTGTAAAGATAGGTAGATACCTGGGAAAGCTCTCTTGTTTGGTCGCTTCCGTATGTACTGCTACCTCCGGGGAAAGAGTATGGCTTCGCCTCAAACTTCTCCGCAACAGTACAGGATTCGGAAAACTTACAAACAATGCACTCAGAGCCAATTCCATCAGCACCTACTTTTCCCTCCATAATCCCTTCTAAGTAAAGGCAATCATCCTTTACCTCATCAAACTCTGAAGTAGGAGGCCCGAAGGGCTTGAATATTCGGTAGAGAGAGAAGTCAGCTTTCTCCCTGCACACAAGCAAAAGGTATGCTTCGTGGTGCTCGCCGCCGTAGGCGATTCCTGCCACTCTTGCCGCGAGATGCATCATGGCTGAGGGGGAGGGGGTTCCGTTCGTATAGATAGGTACTACGAGACTCCCATCCATGGCCCCAAGTACGTCCACATAGACGTACTTACCAAAAAGAATAGGTTCTTCTATAGCCTCAAAGCGCTCGCTATAGGCACCCTTAAAATACTTACGAAGAGTTTTTAAGAATTCTTTTTCTACCAGGGGCCGCAGAACCTCTCCTTCTCGAAAATAACTTTCAGAAGGAGTCGACTTAAGTCGGTACATATGCTCAGCGGCACACGGTTTCTCTAAAAGATCGAGCAAGTGTATCTTTGTGGCTTTACGTTTCTTCAACCCCTGGATTAATAATTCTTTTAGTTTCATTCTCAGTTTTCTCCAGACTCTGAACGAGGGAAACGAATTCTTTATGAGACAGTACTCTAGCTCGAGGTGTAAGCGGAAGCACCTCTCCGTACCTCGTGGTTGCTTTTAACGTTTTATATCTAACTGTAGGGTTTTTGTCGTCCTCTACAACTAAAACAAACCGCTTGTCGCCGTCTTGGATGTCGACAAAAAGAGCGGGCCGCTCGTCGCAAGAGCGGGCCCCCTTTATCAACTTCGTCCAAACTGCTTGGGGAACGGAGTAGGAATCTTTCTTCGTTCTCTTGCACTCCACTCGCCACTCTCTAAACCTACGAGCATCTCCGTCTAGGTTGGCCGCGCCAGATCTTAGGGTCTCTCTGCCCAAGATTGCTTTTGCAGCCCGCTTCTCTTGCCCTCTCCATCTCTTCTTTCTAAGATGTGCTGGCTGTTCCTTCTTCTTCTGGCTAGGGCAGTTTCTCCTATGTCTTATCTTATCTGTTATCTCGTAAGTGCCGTCGTCGTTGTCCCTTATGACTACGGGACCCGTGGCGCGGCACATTTTGCACTTTAATTCCTTCCTGAAGACAGATATGAGATCACCTCTTTTTTAATGAGCTCTGCCATTTCTGGAGACTCTTTAAACGCACTAAAAACAGAGCTCCGACCCTGCCCAAGACGCTGCGGCTCTCCTTCCTTCGGAATGTAGGAATACCAGCTTCCGCTCTTTTTGATAAGCCCACATTCAAGCCCGTAGTCAATAAGCTCAGCATCAGAGTTAATCCCTTTCCCAAAGATTAGATCAACTTCGGTTGTACGGAAAGGACTTCCTACTTTATTCTTTACACTTTTTATTTTACATCTGTTTCCCGCAATAAGATCCCCCTGCTTTATGGAACCGATTCTTCGGATATCTAAGCGAACGCTCGAGTAAAACTTAAGGGCCTTGCCCCCACTAGTCGTTTCTGGGCTTCCGAATCGAACTCCTATCTTACTCCTAACTTGGTTAATAAATATAAGGCAGGTACCAGAAGCATGTACTTTTCCTATAATTCTCCTCAAAGACATGCTCATCAGCCTTGCCTGAATCCCAGGAAGGGTGTGCCCAACGTCTGCTTCCTGCTCCGCCAGAGGAACCAGAGCCGCCACGGAGTCTACAACAATTACCTTAACTGAACCAGTTCCTAGTAACGCCTCAATTACCTCAAATGCGTGCTCCCCAGAGTCCGGTTGGCAGACCAAGAGCTTTCCAAAGTCTACTCCTAGGTCCGCTGCATACTCTGGGTTAAGCGCGTGCTCCGCATCAATGAACGCCGTTAAGTGTCCTTCCTTTTGAGCGTTAGCTATTATGTGTAAACAGAGAGTTGTTTTCCCGCCCCCTTCGGGGCCATAAATCTCTACAATTCTCCCGTGAGGGACTCCCCCACAGCCGAGCACCCAGTGATCAAGACTTAAGCTTCCTGTGGAGGTAGAAGGTACTTCTTTGCTTGCTCTATTTAAAAGCTGTAGTGAGGTTTCACCTAGCTCTTTATTTAAAGAACTTAATAGATCCTGAATAGGATCTTCACTTACTGCTTCCTCTTTCTTTTTTCTTCCTCTTTTTGCCATACTTTCCCTCTAGTTTTGAATTAGCAACTTTTTCTTTTTCTGTATTTACGACTGCTCTTTTTTCCATCATGAGAGACTCCTTTAACATGAGCGTTATAGCACATCCTAGCTAAAGGAGTCTTATTTTGCCTCTGCCCAATTCACGACAATCATAGGCTCTGCGGGCGTAGGAACAAGTAACGGCCTGCCTGTCGGCATGTCCATTATCTCCTTTATTATAGGCACAGCTTTCTTCGCATTCTCTTTTGGGCAGTTAAACACGAGTTCGTCATGAACCTGTAGTATAACTGTACAGCCCAAGTCCTTCAGCTTCTTGCTCCGGTTACAACGGATCATAGCAACCTTCACTAAGTCCGCTGCGGTTCCCTGTATTGGCGTGTTTACTGCCTGCCGTTCGGCATGGCCCTTCTCCGACCACCGACTACTTCTGATCTTGGAAAGCCTGCGGTACCTGCCGAAGTAGGTTTGGACATAGCCTCGAGTTCTTGCTTGCTGCTTAAACTTCTTGATCTGTATATCAATTCCAGGGAATGTTTCTAGGTAGTCTGCGATGTATTTCTCGGCCTCTTCTACGGTGACTAGCCTTCCCAGCGCTATAGTCAGGTCTGCTGCCAGCTTCTTCGGCCCAATCCCATAGATAAGACCAAACCCTACTGCCTTGGCAGCCTGCCTAATGGCTAAGATAAAAGGATCCTTATTTTTCTTTCTCTTGAGGAATTCTTCATAAGGGATGCCTAGCATGAGACTCCCGGTATAGGAGTGCATATCCTTTCCTTCTCGAATTCCCTTACAAAACGCAGGGTCTCGAGAAAAGATAGCCATGATACGCATCTCAAGCTGAGCGTAGTCTGCTACGATCAGTACGCACCCAGAGTCGGCTATGAACGCAGACCGTATCCGGTAGGGGTCTTCCGAAGGTCTTGGAAGATTCTGTAAATTAGGATTGCTAGACCCTAATCTCCCTGTCAGCTTAATTGGGCTATAGCTAGTGTGTAGTTTTCCATCATGCTGAAGACGGGTAAGGAGACCTTTTACGTAAGTTCTTTTTGTCTTACCCGCTTTTCTATACTTTAGAATAAGTACACATACGGTAACTTTCTTCTTTTCCGCGAAGTAAGTCAGTACGGACTCATCACAGGAAGGAGCGCCGCTAGGGGTTCTCTTAGGAGGCTTTAGTCTTAGTTCTTTATACAAGTAGTCACTAATTTGCTTAGGACTATCTATATTAATTACTTTTCCAATCTCTTTGTAGATTGCCTTAGCGTGGTCCTCCATTTCTTTCTCGAGGGTGGAATCTAAAGAGTTTAGATAGTCTAAGTCTAGACTGACTCCTCTCCTTTCCATATCAAACAAACATTTAAGTTGGTCCTGCTCCATGTTCCAGTACAGGTCCCAAAGAGACTTAAAGTCTTTCCCTCTCTTTTTAGTTAATGGAATCTTTTCTAGTTTTTCCTTTAAGTAGAAATATAACTTCCTCGTAATCCAAGCATCCAATGTGCCGTAGTCAAGAAACCTATCCCAGCGCTCATGCCCAGGAACTATCTCTAAAGGATTTGTTTTACCTACAATCTCTTTCCAGCTATCTAAGACAATCCCAAAGTAATCTAAAGCACAGTGGTCTAGGCTATGTCTGTTTTCCCTTGTGTCTTCATCATAGAGCCAGTCGAGAGAAAGAGTACACGCGATAGGCCCATCTACGGAGACACCTGCGTTAGCTAGCCTGTGGGCATCAAAAACGTAGTTGTGGAAAATCTTTGTAATTCTCGTGTCACTAAACAGGCTTTTAAACCTATATAATTTTCTTCGAGGCACAAAGTACCTAGTATGCTCGTCGGGACTAATCCCCGCACAAACGACCTGGTCTCCTAGTGAACCGTGCTGCGTGCCTAAAGTTTCTGTGTCGATGGCAATGGCGTCAGAAGCAAAACACCGACGCAGGGCTGCGTCGATGTCCTCATCCGATTCAATATACTTGGGCTCCGGGACATTTAGTCTCGACTTAAATTTCATTCCTTTCTCCGTTTATATGTTTAACTAAGTCTGGGAGTACTCCTAAATCTAGCTTTTCCGGATTTCCGCTAGCCTCTAAAACTCTCTGAATTCGCTCAAGCTCAGCACATAATCCTTTCGTTTGTGTTGTTATGTAGCCTAACGAGGATACGTTCTTTTTCGCTAAGCGCAACCGCTCGTGGGCTCGCTCAAGAATCTCCTGGTGGAGGTCCAGCCATGCATCATAGGCTCGAGCTCTGAGGAGAGCTACAATCTCTTCGTCAGGAAACAAGAGCCATCGTAGGGCCGACACGGGGCGCGCGACGCTGGATCTTCTATCGCATAGAATCCTGTCGATTATGGAGCCCGCGTCTTGCGTCTTGTCGATACACAGCTCTTGGATTCTTGGGAAATTCGCTCTTGTAGGCTTAAAGAATCCTGTCTCTTTAAGAATCATGTTCTTTGCAGACTCCTCGGGTATCCAGCTTGCGATGCCCGCATCTACCCCTAGGATACGCCCTTGGTCGTCCTCCATAATCCCGCTCAAGGCTTTAGGCTGGAGAACCCCCACTGCTTTAAGAATCTCTGATGAGATTAGAATGTTCTTTTCCCCTTCAGTACTTGCGCTGATCTGGAAGCCCAAACGCCGCAAACCCTTAAACACAGACATGCGGACAGAGATAATCCGGTTGCCGTTAATTCGGAAACTTAAAGACTCGTTACTATCTTTAGGAGTATTCGGCTTCCTTTCTTGCCTCGTTCTTATATCAATGATTACCGCGGAGTGCTTGTTGCTTATGTACTCCCCGGAGTCGTAGAGATCGCCTAGGTTTACTCGCCCCACCGGGTGAGCAACCGTTTCTAGGATGGATTTATGGTTGCGGCTACCCAGGGGGCCGTAGCTTCGTATTTCGGCGAATTCAGATTCACCGGGGGGGAGGAATTTCCCGTAGGTATAGTTCTTTGACCCGAGCACCCTAGCGTCCACCGCTTGTCCTTTCTCAAGGAAGTGCCACCCTGTTGGCGGTTCTAGGTTTGCAGAAATGAAAGACCACTCTGAGTTACCGACGAATACTCCGTCGTCACAAAGAGAAAGGTGGGCGGACCCTAGGTCTATTTCTTTTGAAAGTGCGATTAGTTCTTTTCTGCTTATTTTAGTGAAGTTCATTTTTTCTCCGTAAAAAAAGAGGCCCCCATGACTGGAGGCCTCGAAAATCTTATGCAAGCTTTTTTAACTTTCTTCTAGAACGGAATCTCGTCTGTAAAGCCCGGCTCGCTATAGCTGTCGTCTAGAGGCCGGGCAGCCGGCTGCGGCTCCTCCGGCAGTGCAGGGAGCTTCTGCTGGGGCTTTCTCTTTTCGGCAAAGGGAGCCCCGTCGAACCCGTAGCTTTTCTTCTCCTGGAAGAAAGGGTTTTTCTTATGCCGCTTTCTGCCCTCGGCAGAGTTCCCAAACCACAGCCAATTTAAGCTCCTTAGCTGAGCGTTTGTAACTGCCTTTACGTACTTCTCAGTATCTTCAAAAGAATTCCTGTCGATCGAGAAAGGCATGCCGATAGCTTCAAAGTTAAACTCCCGCTCCTGAGCTTCTTTGGCGAGCTTCTCATCGAGCCGAAGACGCTTAAAGGCAGCCTTGAGCGGCTCGAAAGGGAGCAGGTCAGAAGAATAGCTAAGCCGTGTCCTATCGGACACGATTTCCTTTTTGATGACTACGCTCTTATCGTACATGCTTCCGCGAACTACGACTACAGCCTCATTCTCTGCGTTTAGTGCGTGCAGAACTTCCTTTAGTCTTTCTTTGTACCCACAGTTTGGGCACTTATGGGTCTTTCTAGTGACTTCCTTAACCACGTCCTCCGGATTCATAAGCGAGAGTTTTCGTTCGTCGTAGATTTCAGATCCACACTTTTTGCACTGCGCAGAAATGGGGATAACCTTTTGTCCGAAGAACTCTCTCGGGTCTTCCGACAAGGGAAACTGCTGAATATGCATGTCATGATTTGCAGTAATCTGCGCTTGGGCAATGCTTAGGCGCAAGTACCCCTTCCCGCGGATTCTTCGGGTGGTGGGGTCACGGCACAGCTCACAAACGCCTGCGTTAGGCATGGGGCCTCTTGCAGTACAGGGTTTATACGAGATACTAACGGACTTATCCTTTACCGTAACAATTTCATGGCAATGGGCAAAGGAGAACACGGGAAAATAATAACTAGACTTAGGCCTGTTATTCTGTTCCCACTCTCCACCTTTCTTGTAGACCTTAGACAAGATACATCTTCCGTCAAACCCAGGAAGGTGGCCCACTACTGGGATGATATTGCTGGGCTTGTACCTACGGCCCAGCCTGCTGGTTCTTTCAAAGCCAGTTGCCCAAATCACTTTGTGTTGAACTACTGGCCTTGAGAGGAACCTAACTTCTACGCTTCCTCCTTTTGGCACAGTTACAAACTTAGCAGAATCGTCTAAATACGTTTTCTTTTCTGCGGGCCCATCAGGGAGGTTACCGTCGGGGAAAATATCTTCAAAAGCCATTGTTTAAATTTCCTAGTAATATTTGATTTTTTGTTTTTGCATTTTGTATTAGCATTTGTATTTGTTGTTTATTTAAATCGTCAGGGCTTGTTCCTTCCTTCATGTTGCTTGGGTAAACGACTACTCGGGCCGACCCGTACTTATTAAGTCGACCACAGATGCGATACGCGTCACAGTAACTGCGACGGTTTGGGTATGCTTTTCCTGCTTCTTTATCTAAAAATACGATTTTTTCTCCTCTCATTCTATGTAGGATAGTTTCTTGGGGTAAGGTCATGGTTGATCCCTGTAGCGCTACAGTAAAATCGAACCCCGCTTGCCGTAACCACAGACAAGCTTTGTAACCTTCCACTAGTATAACAGGGTTTGAGTCCTCGTGGACAAAGTATTTCTCCGGGTAGACAGAGTTAATCCCATAAAGAAAATCCCGGTTCTTAGGGGCATAGTTAGGAGCCACACTAAGAAAGTCTCTATGGTAAACTAAGTATCTAGGCCCATCGAAATCACTTAGAGTTCTCCCAGAGATTCCTACAAGCTGTCCTAATCTATTTCTTATTGGGAAGGTTATTCTATTTTTTCTTCTATCAAATCCTATTTCATGTTTTGTTAAAATTTCCTTTGAGAAGCCCAGCTCGAGCATCTCAGAAGGAGTTCCTTCGAATGCGCCCAGCACACGTTCTGGAAGAACATTACCCTTTTCGGAAAAAGAAAACTGTTTTGGTTTCTCTAAATAAACGTCTTTAATAGCATAGTCTACCTCTGACTTAGGCATGCCTGTTAGAGACAGAAGCTTTGCCAAACCTCCGGATTCTCCACAGGCTGAGTTAAAGCATTTAAATAAACCACTTTCAGTACTTATAATGAATGTTCTTGCGTGGGAGCATAGCGGGCAGGTTGCCCGTATGCCGCCTACTCCAGAAGGGCGCATGTCGCGAAGGAACGGTGAGATCACCTCCGCTACACTACGCATGCTCCTCCTATCCGAAACAGCTCAAGTCTATTTCTTCTGGAAAGTCTTCTTCTTTTTTATCTTCTTTCTTACCTTCTGATTCTTCATCGTCTTGTTTATCCTCATCTAAGTCTTTTATCCAAGAATAGTCTGAGCTGATAAAGTTACCTAGACCTTCACACAGAGTTGCGTCAAGGGTCATTCCGAGCCCGTCTTGCATGCTACGGGCCTCGTTCAGGAAGAACGCGGTCCTGTTGTTGCGCCGGTCAGTGATCACCCGAAATGCAGCCTCTACGCGCCTCGTAATGTGGTCTGACCAAGCGTGCTCATCTGATCCTTTACCCTTTGCGCCAATCCCTTTTCGGTTCGCATGGCCGATTATGAATACAGGAGCTCTATACTTCTTAGCGGCAAAGTTCACTACCTGATCAACCGTTCTAGCAACGTAGCTGTGTCCGCTCGTTACTTTAGAGCCCATCGCATCATCCGCCATGGCCTTAAAGTAGTCGTGAAAGATTATATCTGGCTTTGTCTCGAGCACGTGGCTTGTGTAGCCACTGATACCGTCCTGGACATCGCAGATAATAAACCTTCCGCCATTAAAGAGGTCGTCAAGTGCAGCGCCGATTTCTGCGTCCCGGTCGCTTCCAAGCTGGTTTTTTACACAGGCAAGGTAATTCAGCTTTAAGTAAGTAGCGATAATTCTCCACTTTAACTTCTCAAAGCTCATTTCTCTTGTGAAGAAAAGGACTTTTAGTCCAATACTCCAGTAAAACAAAGCCATGAAAATTGCAAAGAAGGTCTTTCTGGATTTCTGCCTACCGTAGAGATAGTAAACCTCCCCGGCGCACACACCCAGCGAGTTCCTGTTGAGGTACGCCCAAGGCCAGGGGTAGCCTAACAGTCCTTCTGCATCTCTTAGCCTTTGGAGTTGGGCCAGCGTCTCCTCTCTGTCCTCCCCAACAAGATAGTAGTTGTTGGTCTTAGAGTGCTGAACAGCTAGCTCCTCTGCTTTCTCTAAGAGAAGAGACTTGGCTTTCCAAGGATCCTTTTGAGCTTCCTGGATCACACGAGAAACCATATTCTGAAGGACAACGCTTAGTCTTCGAGTTTTTAGTCCGTCAACCAAGACCTCTATGGAGTCATGAACGGGCACATGCTGGTAGCTGGGTGCTTGAGTTTTGAAGATCTCTAAAGAAGGAACCTGATGAAATCTAGAATGGTGCTCTTTTAGGAGTTCCCAGTATACTCTAGCCTCTGGAGTTAGCATCCCAGGCTTATCTGCGCCTTCTCGGATTGCGGTTGCAATATCCTTCTCTTCTAAAACTTTTGAGATCAGGGCAAAATCGTAGTTCATTCAGTACCTCTTGGCTCTTTTTTGAAAAACGTTTCGTAGACCTCACTCCTAAGGCTTCTTGCCTTGTCTAGGCAAAAGCTCTTCGTCACTTGGTACGCCTCCTCGCGGGAAGCGGGGTCCTGCCCGCAGGAAGCTCCACTCTCTACGGAAACACGGAAGCTATTTTTCCCATAGTCCTGGGAGTGGCCGACGGTAACCGAGACGTGGACACTGCTAGGACCGTGCTCTGTTTCAATGGTCTGCCAAGGTTTGTCTAAGGACTCATCAGTCTCTTTTGCCCCTTCGACAACTGCGTTATGGAGTTCTCTCGTCTCTCTATGCCTATTTTTATACTTCATTCTTTTTCTCCAATGCCACAATCCGTACGGAAGGGCTTCTAACTTTGGTGTAAACTACGTACTTTTCTTTCACGGAGGAGGGAAGCTTCCCATCCTCAACAAGCTCATCAACAGCCTCCGGCCGAACAATCTCATGAATCGCTAAAGACCCATCAGAAAGCACCGCCCTACGTACCCATGGGTACCTTTCTAAGATTTCTTCACTCTTATACGTTAAAGAAACTTGAGTTTTAGAAATAACTGCTTTTAGATTATTTCCTGATAGGCTTCTTCCTTCTTCGACTTCTCGCGCAGGGAGGTCGTGGATTTCTTTCTTAAGGCGGTAGGTTGTTGCCGTAATCTCATCATTAATCTCGTCTTGCTTCCTGCTGAGGTTTCCTCCGACCTCCCTAATTTTAGCTTTTACTTCATTTTCTAAAGAAACTAGATTTTCTTTCTGCTGAGAAATATCTTCAAGCTTCTTATACTGATCTTTTGCAACAATTTCTATCCTCTCCCTTAATCGCTTTCTCGTTTCGTGTAGGGAGTCCAAGTCAGCTAGTAGCTGCTCAACGTAATTGATCTTTTCACTCATTTTGAACTCCAAGAATTTTTGTGTATTCCTTTGATAGGGCAATGGCTCTACCAATACTCAGATAGAGCCAGTATGTTGGGGTGTCTCGTTTAAGCTCTACTGAATACTTGTTTATGATCTCCCGAAGGGAAAACGTTACTATAGCATTCCGCTCAACGGGCATCCGAACCCCTTTCGTTACTGCGGTCGAGTAAGGAAACGTAGTGTTTGTAGCCCATGCGTAGAAGCTGCCTCGGAGAGACGGCCCCGAAAGTGCTTTGGCAGCCTCATTCCCTAAAATCACTACGACTAAAGGATCGATGACCTCGATCTCCTTACTAAGTCTAGTGAAACACGCCTTGGTCTCTTTTCTTGAAGGACTTCGAGTTCCTGGAGGCTTACACAAAACGGCATTTGTGTAGTACACATCCTCCGGGGCTATCTTCAGAGCTTTGAGTAAACTCGCAAGTAGCTTTCGCTCCTTTCCCGCAACTGCAAGCCCGGACACTTCGCAGGAGGCGTCCGGGGCAGGCCCCACCAAGACAACCTTAGAGAGAGGGCTCCCAGACCCCATGACCACGGATTTCCTTGAAGCGCACAAAGCGGGGCATAGCTCACAGTTCTCATACTCGGACTCAATCTGATTCAATCTCCTTCTCTTCTCTCGTTCGCTCATAGGAATCTCCTGAAATAGTATGGTAGGGGTAGTTAAGGTCCCTTAAATGACGCTTTAAACGGAAGCACATCCTACGGCAGATCTCAATATCATCCTCTAGGATAAGGATGATAGGATCCTTGGCTCTTTGCGCTCTCCCCATTATCTGCTCAAACTTTCCCCTATCGGTAAAAGGCATAGTGATAACCGCGGTGTCTAGATCAGAACGATCTAGCCCGTCTCTCGCAACTTTTGCTACTGCGAAGATTACTTGATTAGAGTTTAGTATCGATTGTCGATCTTCTCCCTTTACCTTTCCGTAGAGGGCTCCGGAAGTCTCCGGGAAGCGCGACTGTAGATACTTAACATGACTTACCCTTTCCGATAAGGCTAATGTGATCCTTTTAGCTTTAATGCTTCGTATAATTATGTTCTCAAGTAGTTTATTTCTCTTTTTGTGTTCTCCTAGCCATGTGTACAGTTTCGGGACATGGATGTCTCCTCGAAGGGATACTGCCCGTAAGCGAGAATCTGGTAACTCTACTCCCGTAGAGATAAAGAATACTTTAGGTATTACATCTTTCTTTAGATTTTGGTAGAGAACGCCGCCTATGTGGCTCTGGTAAAGGACATCTAATCCATCCTTTCGGAAAGGGGTGGCGGATAGCCCCCAACGCCTTCCAGCGCAAACGCCTGCTGCCTTATTAAAGTAAGGAGCCCCTAATCGATGAACCTCATCAAAGATTATAAGACCCCAGAATTCCTTTATCTCTTTAGGGATGGCGGAAGAAGCATTAGCTAAAGCATGTATTGTAGAAATACTAATTGGTTTTTTCCAATCCCACTTTTCCACAGGACCAGATATCCATCCGATATCCTCTTCTGTTAGGCTTGTGTGCTCTATTATCCGCTCCTTCCACTGCCAGGCTAGATCCTTCGTAGGAACAACTACGACTGCGGGGACTG
>MDTG01393946.1_pt1 | contig 18394 bp, 17 predicted proteins | sample 811421 | NCBI WGS metagenome assembly MDTG01 (sample SAMN05326645, study PRJNA326480) | marine metagenome | isolation source: seawater | place: Pacific Ocean: South East | collected 2011 | reverse complement strand
TTACTCACAAAATGAATTGGAAAATCTTTTTATTCTCAAATATCAAGATGCTGATCTCGAAGATATAAGACAAGAAATTATGAAGATTATTAATCCGACAGGAAAGTCTAGTATTAAAGATATACAAACGATTAGATCCGACCAAAAGTCTAGGATAAAAGAAATATTAGTAGACCTAGAGTCCATCTCAGTCAGTAAGTTATAATTCAAACTAACTGTTTCACAGGACGATATATTGATAAAAAACTCTAAGCCTAAAAAAAACCTAAAATTTCGTACAGTTGATTTTAAATCTAGTAATTTTGATAATAATTATCCTGATTTTCTTAAAAGGATTTATATAGGTCGAGGAATTACTAATGAGAAACAGTTAGATTATTCTTTAAAAAAACTTCATCCCCCAAAAGAATTTAAGGGTTTAGATGAAAGCACAAGGCTCTTAGAGGAAGCATTGAATCACCAGCAGCGTGTATTAATAGTTGGGGATTTTGATGTTGACGGTGCGACAAGCACTGCACTTATGATATTAGCATTAAGTGCGATGGGGATGAAAAATATAGATTATATCGTTCCCGATCGTTTTAAATTTGGTTACGGCCTTACTCCTGAGATTGTTACGTTAGCAAATAAATTTAAACCAGATCTGCTCATTACAGTTGATAACGGTATATCAAGTATTAGTGGTGTTTTAGCCGCAAAAGAAGCAGGGATGAGGGTCTTGATAACAGACCACCACTTACCAGGATTAAATTTACCAATTGCAGATGCCATCTTAAATCCTAATCAGCATGGTTGTGATTTTCCATGTAAAAATCTGGCAGGTGTGGGCGTCGTTTTTTATTTATTAATAGCCCTCAGATCTAGATTACGCAAAATCGGTTGGTTTGATAAACAAAAAATAATGACACCAAATATGTCCCAATGGCTAGATTTAGTAGCCCTTGGGACCGTAGCAGACGTTGTACCACTTGATTACACTAATAGAATTCTAGTTCATCAAGGTTTGTTACGAATACGGTCTGGAAACCTAAGGCCAGGAATACAAGCGTTGTTAAATTTGGCAAATAAAGACCATAAAAAACTTATAGCGAGCGACCTAGGTTTTGCGGTTGGACCAAGATTGAATGCTGCTGGAAGATTAACTGATATGAGTATTGGTATAGCCTGCCTTTTAGAAAATGATTACAGCGCTGCAAAAAAATATGCAATACAGCTTGAACAGCTTAATCTAGAGAGAAGAAGTATTGAAACTAATATGCAAGAAGAAGGATTAGAAATTTTAGAAAAAATTAATATGAATGACATAGATCTGCCTTGGGGTATTTGTTTATTTGATAGTAACTGGCATCAAGGAGTTGTGGGTTTACTTGCGTCTAGAATCAAGGATCATCTCCATCGACCAGCTGTTATTTTTGCAGAAACCGGAGGGGAGAAAGAAAAAAAAGAATACAAAGGTTCCGCTAGATCCATTCCCGGGCTTCATATTCGAGATGCATTGGAAGCTGTTGCAACAGCTCACCCAGGATTAATAAATAAGTTTGGTGGGCATGCGATGGCTGCTGGACTTAGCCTGGATCCAAATAAATATGCTTTATTCGCAAAAGCCTTCGATAAAGAAGTTAGAAGCCGGGTGACGACATCTGATCTTGAAGCTTTGATATTAACAGACGGCGTTCTTTCTTCAGAACAGCTAAGCCTAGAAAATGCGTTATTAATTAGAGGCTCTGGTCCATGGGGGCAGCAATTCCCCGAGCCGCTATTCGTTGGAGATTTTTATATTTTAAGTCAACGCGTAGTTGGTAAAAAACATATAAGATTAGTGCTTTGTCTAGATTTTGACAAACAACAACAACTTAGTGCCATTGCATTCAATGTTAGCTCAGATGATATTGAGGAATATAAAAAAGAAAAAATAAATATTGTATATAAATTAGATGTTAATTTTTGGCAGGAAAGAGAATCATTACAACTAATAATAGAGACTCTTATTTGCTAGCTTCCAATTCAATCCATCTCTCTGAGGCCAAATCAAGTGCTTTTTGTTTCTCATTTAAAGCATCTAAGAGGGGTTTTGTTTCGGTATAAGGTTTGAGGTAAAACTCTGACCTATTGGTTTCATTCTGAAGTACAGCCAGCTCATGCTCTAACTTCTCAATCATAGCTGGGAGCATATCAAGCTCGCGTTGGAGTTTATAGCTTAGTTTGAGTGGAATCTTTTTTTCTCCACTCTTGCAATCAGAACGATTTGATATTTTTTCTATCTGTTTTCGATCATTTTTTTGATGATCCGTTATGTTTAATTTTTTGCCACGATTTTCCCAATCGGTATAACCGCCTAGATATTCTTGTATATTACCTCTATCTTCAAATACGAGGACACTTGTCACTACATTATCAAGAAACTGACGATCATGGCTGACAATAATTAATGTTCCAGCGTATTCAACAAGTTTTTCTTCCAAGACCTCTAGCATTTCAATATCCAGATCATTAGTTGGTTCATCTAACACTAGAAAATTTGTTGGTTGGGTAAATAGTTTTGCTAAAAGAACTCTATTTCTTTCGCCACCGGAAAGAGCTTTAACAGGAGTCATAGCTCTTTTTGGTGAAAATAAAAAATTCCGTAAATAACCTATTATATGCCGGTCTTTACCGTTAATTTTTATGTACTCTTTGCCGTCCCCAACATTTTCAGCAATAGTTTTTTCAGTATCTAACTCACGATGTATTTGATCAAAATAACCTATATTTAAATTGGTCCCTAGTTTTACAGAACCGTTATTAGGAGAGATTTGTTCTAAAAGAATCTTGAGCAGTGTTGATTTACCAACACCATTATTTCCAATTAGACCTATACGGTCACCTCTGCGTATCTTGAGACTAATGTTATTGAAAAGCTTGTCATGTCCATATCCATGTGAAAGATTTCGGGCCTCAATAACTTTCTTTCCAGACTTTTCCGATGACTCAATACTTATCCTGGCTTTTCCTTGGCGAGTAGAGCGCTGTATACGCTCTTCACGCATTGCAGTTAATGCACGAACACGACCTTCATTTCTTGTACGCCTTGCTTTAATGCCCTGTCGAATCCACACTTCCTCTTCTGCAAGTCGCTTGTCAAATAAATCGTTTCGCACTTGCTCGCTTTCAATTGCCTTTTCTTTCAAACATAGATAATTATTAAAAGTTCCAGGCCAGCTAATTAGTTTACCCATCTCTATTTCTACAATACGTGTTGCGAGTTTCTTTAAAAAATTTCGGTCATGTGTAATAAATATTACGCTCCCTTGATAGCTACGTATTTTATGTTCTAGCCACTCAATTGTACTTATATCAAGATGGTTAGTGGGTTCATCTAATAGTAATAGATCTGGATTGGATACTAATGCTTTTCCGAGAGCCACCCTTCGTCGCCATCCACCAGATAGATCGGCTAGTGTTTTATTGGCAGGCAAATTTAACTGACTTATAATCGTTTCAACTTGTTGTGTAATGTTCCAGCCGCCACCAGCATCAATCTGAGCCTGAAGTTTGCCTAAGTGGTTTATTTCCTGCTTACCCATATTTTTTTTTGAGGCTTCATTGAAAAGATCTATAAGTTTTTGCTGATCAAATAACCCTTCTTTAACCACATCAAAAACTTTACGATCTCCCGCAGGGGGAAGGTTCTGCTCTAGCTGACTAATTCGTAAATGCTGTCTAAGATGAATTTCACCAGAATCAGGGATAATTTCTTGATTAATTATTTTTAGTAGCGTAGATTTTCCAACACCATTTCTTCCTATTAGGCAAATTCTTTCTCCAGGCTCTACAGAAAAATTTGTTTTTCGAAGTAGTGGAATATGACCAAATTCAATAGATATATCATCAAGACGGATTAAGCTCATAATTACTCTATTGTTCACATAGTTGGCTATATTGAAATTGCATGGATTTTAACAGAATTTTTAAATTTTGCGCCAATATGCAAATAAATTCTCGCAATATTTTAATCTTTAACTGAGAGCTATTTCACTGAAATAATATACATCAACCCATTCTAAATTTTAGTAGCTGGAGAAGGCGTTAATATTCCGATAGAATTCTATTTCTCATTTCATTCTTGGATATCATAAATTAATGGAAATAAATCCGATAAAAAACGTCTTAAAAGATCTTCAAGAAAGAACCGATGTGCTTCGGGGGTACCTTTGACTATAGCAATAAAAAAGATCGTCTTGATGAGGTTGAGTTAGAGTTGAGTGATCCTGAAGTTTGGGGAGATTCTATGCGTGCAAAAAATCTTGGACGTGAAAGGTCTTCTCTGCAGCTTGTTGTTGAAACTATAGATTCGTTAGATGTAGGAATTTCTGACGCTTTTGAATTATTAGAAATAGCATTTATTGAAAAAGATATTGATACTGTTCAGGAGATAGAGTCAGACCTAGAAGTGCTCACAAAAGAACTGGTTAAGTTAGAATTTAGTAGAATGTTTTCAGGTCCGATGGACCCTAATAATGCATATCTAGATATTCAGTCAGGCTCTGGTGGTACTGAAGCCCAAGACTGGGCAGAAATGGTCCTACGTATGTATCTTCGTTGGGGAGAAATGAAAGGCTTCCGAACAGTTCTTGAAGAGATTTCCTCAGGAGATGTAGCTGGCATAAAAAGCGCTACGATTCATTTTGAGGGCGAGCATGCATTTGGGTGGCTTCGAACAGAAACTGGTGTTCATAGGCTTGTTAGAAAGTCACCGTTTGATTCCGGAAGTCGCAGACATACTTCATTCTGCTCTGTTTTTGTTTCTCCAGAAATTGATGACGATATTGATATTGAAATTAATCCTTCAGATGTGCGAACAGATACATACAGAGCAAGCGGCGCCGGTGGACAGCATATCAATAAGACAGATTCAGCTGTAAGGTTAACTCATATTCCATCAGGAGCAGTAGTACAATGTCAAAGTGAGCGTTCCCAGCATCAGAATCGCGAAAACTGTTGGAAAATGTTAAGAGCAAAACTTTATGAGCAAGAAATGCTGAAGCGCAATGAGGCTGCTCAAGTGTTAGAGGACTCAAAATCAGATATCGGTTGGGGTAGTCAAATTCGTTCATACGTTCTCGATGATATGAGAATTAAAGATCTGCGAACAAATATTCAGACTAGCAATTGTAGTTTGGTTTTAGATGGGCACTTAGATGAGTTTATAGAGGCATCTCTGAAAGCAGGTTTGTAAAATTAAGTATCATGGTTGAAAATACAGCAATATAAATTTAATTCACGAGTATTAATTTGGTTAAAAAAATGAGTAAAGAGTTAGAGCAAAACGAAAATAAGCTTATTGCTGAAAGAAGAGCTAAGTTAGCAAAAATTCGTGAGCAAGCCGTTGAAAATAACACGCACCCTTTCCCAAACAATTTTTGTAGAAAAAACCTAGCAGATGATTTACTAAAAAAATACTCACATAGATCAAAGGAGGAGCTAGAATCCTCAAATCAGTTGGTAAGTGTTGCTGGCAGGTTGATAAGAAACCGTGGTGCTTTTATGGTGATTCAAGATATGTCTGGAATCATGCAGTTATATGTAGTTAAGGGGGCTAGACCTTTTGTAAAAAATCTAGATCTTGGAGATATTATTGGTGTTAATGGAGTTCTACATAAATCAGGTAAGGGAGATCTGTATGTTAGTATGGATGATAATTATCTTTTAACAAAGTCTCTGAGACCTTTGCCTGACAAACATCATGGCTTATTAGATAAAGAGATGAGATATAGGCAGCGTTATGTCGACTTAATTGTTAATCCTGAATCTCGTGACGTATTTAAGGTTCGCACAAAAGTAATGAATTTTATACGTTCTTATCTCAATAAAAAAAATTTTATGGAAGTTGAAACACCTATGCTCCAAGTCATCCCAGGCGGAGCCGCTGCGCGCCCATTTGTCACCCATCATAATGCCTTAGATCTTGATATGTATTTACGTATAGCACCAGAACTATATCTAAAAAGGTTAGTTGTTGGTGGTTTTGAGCGTGTATATGAGATAAACCGAAGCTTTCGTAATGAGGGTTTATCAATTCGACATAACCCTGAATTTACTATGCTCGAATTCTATCAGGCATATTCAGACTATACCGATTTAATGAATATGACTGAGGAAATGTTGAGAAGTTTAACATCCTCGATACTGGGCGGCCCAACTGTCAAGAATACTTTAAAAAATAACGAGGGAAAAATTATTCAAGAGAAGATTTATGATTTTTCAAAGCCTTTTGTCAGAATGTCAGTTTTTGAATCTATATTAAAGTTCAACCCAAATATAAATGCTCAAGAACTAAGTATAGAAACTTCAGCTCGTTCTATTGCGTCCAACCTAGGCATCCCGATGAAAAAAACGTGGGGATTGGGGAAAATACAAATCGAGATTTTTGAAAAAACAGTAGAGCATTTATTAGATAATCCAACATTCATAACTGAATATCCGACAGAAGTTTCTCCGCTTGCTCGCCGCAATAATAATAATCCGTTTGTAACCGATCGATTTGAATTTTTTGTTGGAGGAAAAGAGATAGCTAACGGATTTTCTGAGCTTAATGATGCGGAAGATCAAGCCTCAAGATTTAGTCAACAGGTGGCTGAAAAAGAGGCTGGAGACGATGAAGCTATGCACTATGACTTAGACTATATTAGGGCATTGGAGTATGGGCTCCCTCCAACAGCTGGTGAAGGCATCGGTATTGATCGTTTAGTGATGCTTTTGACTGATTCAGCCTCGATAAAGGATGTTCTTTTATTTCCTCACATGCGCCCAGAATAAGTCTCTGAATCCTCATAATCATATCCAGGGAGCTAAAATTAGAGGCTGATGATTTTTTCTTTCTGTTGTAAAATTTTCACATGAGTTTTTTCCAACTCATACAGTCGGCCCTTTTCTGCGTCAACAATTTTTTGTGGGGCCTTGCTTGCGAAAGATTGGTTTGCCAACTTACTCTTTACACGGAGCAACTCATCCTCGATTTTGGTAAGTTCTCTATTAAGTCTTTTTATTTCTTCATCTTTGTCAATCAGTCCGTCCATAGGAATAAGGATTTCCATTTCGCCCAACAATGATGTTACTGAAGTGGGTGCTTCTTCATTATGATTAAGCCATATGATTTCTTCTAGATGCCCCATTTTGACTAGAAAGGCCTCATTTGCACGCAGCCGGCATTTATCTTTGCTGGAACCATTTTTTAGATAGACTTTTAATGGTTTGGCAGGCGAAATGTTCATCTCACCACGTATATTACGAACTCCTATTATAGCTTTTTTTAGCCATTCAATATTATCTTCAGCCTCCTTATCTATAAGTTTTTTATTTTCTATAGGGTAGGGCTGCAACATAATAGTTTTACCTTTTCTTCCAGCTAGAATCTTTAATTGTTGCCAAATCTCCTCAGTGATAAATGGCATAAATGGATGAGTCATTCTGAGGGTTTTTTCTAGCACTCTTATTAAGGTTCGACGGGTCCCAATTTTCATTTCTGGAGAGGTTTCATCACCCCACAAAACGGGCTTAGATAACTCTAAATACCAGTCACAGTATTCATTCCAAATAAATTCATAAATTGCTTGTGATGCCAGGTCAAATCTATAGTTTTTGATAGCGTCGGCCACTTCCTTTTCGGCTTGCTGTAGGCGGCTAATAATCCAGCGATCTGGCAAAGATAGCTGATAATTTTTATGATCATTTTGCCCACAATCTTGATCCTTAGTATTCATGAGAACATAACGAGCAGCATTCCATATTTTATTACAAAAGTTACGAAAACCCTCAATTCTGCCTACATCAAAATTTATATCTCGTCCTGTTGATGCCAGAGAGTAGTATGTAAATCGGAGTGCGTCTGTTCCATATGCTTCTATCCCTTTTGAAAACTCCTTTCTAGTTTGCTGCTCAATTTTTTTACGTAACTTTGGTAACATCATTCCTGAAGTTCTTTTTTTGATAAGCGGCTCTAATTCAATACCATCGATCAAATCGATAGGATCTAGGACATTGCCCTTTGATTTGGACATTTTTTGACCATGACTATCACGCACTAAGCCATGGACAAAAACTGTTTTAAATGGAACATCTTTTACAAAATACAGGCTCATCATTATCATTCTAGCCACCCAAAAGAAAATAATATCGAACCCAGTAACTAAAACACTAGTAGGGTGATGCTTCTCTAAAAATTTATTATTTTTTGGCCACCCAAGTGTTCCAAAAGTCCAGAGGCTTGAGGAAAACCAAGTATCTAAAACATCGCTATCTCGCTTCAACTTTAAATTGCCAAGATTATTTTTTTTTCGCACTTCTTCTTCAGTTTTTCCAACATATATATTTTCTTTATCGTCATACCAGGCAGGAATTTGGTGGCCCCACCAAAGTTGTCGGGAAATACACCAGTCTTGAATATCTCTCATCCAAGAAAAATACATATTCTCATATTGTTTAGGAACAAACTTAATATCCCCATTTTCAACTGCAGTTAATGCTTTCTTAGCTAGAGGGGCTGCTTTAACGTACCACTGATCAGTTAGATAGGGCTCTATTATTTCACCAGACCGATCACCTCGGGGGATTTTTATTTTATGAGCATCAATTTTTTTAAGCAAACCTAAACTATCTAGGTCAGATACAATTTTTTCCCTAGCGTCGAATCTATCCATCCCAACATAAGCATCGGGGACATTTGTATTTAGTCGGGCATCATCATCAAATATGTTAACTGTGGGTAATTTATGACGCTTTCCCATCTCATAATCATTAAAATCGTGAGCTGGAGTTATTTTTACACAACCCGTACCAAAATTCTTATCAACGTAGTCATCTGCTATTATAGGAATTTCAATCTCAACAATAGGTAAAATAACATACTTACCGATAAGATCTTTATATCTTGAATCTTCGGGGTGAACTGCAACTGCTGCATCACCTAACATAGTTTCAGGGCGGGTAGTAGCAACAGTCAAGTATCCACTTCCATCAGATATCGGATAGCTGAAATGCCATAATTTTCCATCCTCCTCTTCTGAAATTACCTCGAGATCAGATACAGCGGTATGTAATTTTGGATCCCAATTAACTAGTCTTTTCCCCCTATATATTAAATTATCTTCATACATTTTGATAAAGGCTTCTTGAACAGCATCAGAAAATCCATCATCCATAGTAAACCGTTCTCTAGACCAATCGACTGACGAACCTAAGCGACGAAGTTGTTTTGTTATAGCACCACCTGACTCTTCTTTCCAGGCCCAAACCCTTTTGATGAATTCATCCCTACCTAAGTCATGACGGGTGACCCCTTCCTGACCTAGAAGTCGTTCTACAACCATTTGTGTTGCGATTCCGGCATGATCTGTTCCAACCTGCCATAGAGTATCATCACCCTTCATCCTCTTGTAACGTATGAGGGCATCCATTATTGCTTCTTGAAAACCATGCCCCATATGGAGGTTACCAGTTACATTTGGCGGGGGAATTGCTATGCAGAAAGAAGACGATTTGCTCCCAGCAGGTTTAAAATAACCATGATTTTCCCATGATTTATACCATTGGGTTTCGATGTCTTTTGGGCGATATGTCTTTTCCATGATCTTTCTTTTTTTATTATTTAGATGAGTTAAAACTACCGATCAATATTGATAAGCAAAAATAAAGAATTTTTCAACTCACAGATTATAAATGGATCAGCAGTGTAGAGTCGATCAACTTCTATTTAATGATTAATTATTCACTTAATTAGTCTCAGTTAAATCATAATATGCAATAGGATATCCGCGATTCCTATAAAAACTATACTGCTTCCTCTTACTATCGATAACTTCTTTTCCATCATGTACGATTTCTATGACCTCCTTGAATCTTGAAAACCACTTTGGTGTAGATACATCTGATAAGTTTATTAGGAGATGATCGTGAATACCTGGTTTATGATCATGATTGATAGCTATAGATGATGACGGTGCACTTTCGATATGATGAGGAATGAAAGCTGTAGGCTCAAAGCCCCAAAGTTTTTCATCGATTTTATTTGAGGTATCTTCATCAGGAGTATTTATTAGTACAGAAAAATTCTTCTTATAAGCTTTCGCAGTCAACTGGCATGTAAATAACAATAATGAGTCATAATCACCCTTTATTCGGTAAAAAATAATATTAGTCATTAGCTGCTTCATCTATCAAGAACTGAGATAATAATGGAACTGGTCTTCCAGTGGATCCTTTATTATTTCCACTCATCCATGCTGTTCCTGCTATATCTAGATGGGCCCAGTCATAGTCTTTTGTGAAGCGAGCAAGAAAACAGGCAGCAGTAATTGTTCCAGCTGAACGACCGCCAATATTAGCCATATCAGCAAAATTACTTTTTAATTGAGAATCATATTCGCCCCAGAGTGGAAGCCGCCATACCCTGTCAGTACTTTTTTCCCCAGCAGCCTCTAATTTTTCTGCAAGAATATCATTATTGCTGAGCAGACCAGAGGCATGACTACCTAAGGCCATTACACATGCTCCTGTAAGAGTTGCAATATCTATGACATTTTTTGGTTTAAATCGAGCTGCATATGTTAAGGCATCACAAAGAATCAGGCGACCCTCAGCATCAGTGTTTAAAATTTCAATGGTTTGGCCTGACATACTTTTTACAATATCACCGGGCTTAATTGCTTTACCGCCGGGCATATTCTCTACAGCAGGTATAATTCCAATTACATTAATATCTAAATCTATATTAACCAGCATAGAAAAAACACCTAAAACTGAGGCTGCACCACACATATCGTATTTCATTTCGTCCATTGCAGCACCAGGTTTGAGGCTTATTCCGCCTGAATCAAAAGTGATACCTTTTCCAACAAGCACGATAGGTTTCGATTTTTTATTACTGCATCCATAGTATTTGAGAGTAATCATTTTTGCAGGTTGCTGGGTGCCAGCTGTGACCGATAAAAGTGAGTTCATACCAAGATTTTTCATCTCAGCTTCATTCATCACATCACATGTTAATTTAGAGTGACCTGCAGCGATCTTCTTTGCCTCTTTCGCTAAAAAAGACGGTGTACATATATTTCCCGGTAGGTCTCCAAGGTATTTTGATAGATTCATACCTTTTGATATTGACATACCTAATGCACAAGAATATTTTGTTTTCTTCAAGCTTTGTCCTTTTGGAATAACAATCAGAACTTTTTTCAGTGAACAACTCTGTTTATCTAGAGTTTTCATTGCATCCGAAAAATAACTTTTCTCAGCAAGAACTTGAGATATTTTTTGAGCTTGCCAGATCTTATCTCTACCAACTACATCGACATTTTGAATTGCGATTACAGCATTCTTGATAGGCAAGCTTCTTATTTTATTGCCAATTATATGTGTGAGGTTCAAAAACATTTGCTCATTTAATGCTTTATCACCTGTGCTTACTAGTAGTAATCTTTTTGCTTCGAGACTTTTTGGGTCATTAATTACAAGGGAGCTCCCCAATTTGTTTTGAATATCATCACTTTCTTGAAGTTTTGTGACTAACTCCATAATTTCATTCCCTAGATATTGAGACGAGTCATCAATAGCTAGTTGACGAATATTACTATGATCTTTTTGATTGCTTAGGATAAACACTAAGCATTCAGTTTTTTTTGAACTGAGATTACAAGTGGTCGCATTAATTTGCATTTTTTCTCCAAAATTTAGTTGGCTAGGAATTTTAATCGACGTACATTTACTAACAATTTTTTTTTTAATCTTTATAATTACTTTGACTTGAAATTTATTTGTATATATTAAAGCATAATAGGAATCTTTCTATTGCTAATTTTTCGATATCTTGCGCGTGATTTTTTAAGTTCAGCTTCTGCAGTAACAATCGTGCTGTTAATGATTGTCATGAGTGGTCGATTTGTGAAATATCTCGCCGAGGCGGCAGCTGGTGACATGGATGCAGGAATCCTATTCTCTTTGATCGGTTATCGTCTTCCAGGTTTCTTAGAGTTAATTATACCCCTCGCATGTTTTTTAGGAATCCTCTTGGCTTATGGGCGCTTGTATGTTCAAAGTGAAATGACAGTAATGATTGCTTGCGGGATGAGTCAAACTAAGCTAGTTATTTATACATTGATTCCAGCGGTCTTAATAGCTATTTTAGCGTCTTACCTAAGCCTTTTTGCTACTCCCGATGGGGCGCGTAAAGTTGAGGTTTTAATTTCAGATCAAAATGAGAGAGGAGATTTAGATGGAATGGCAGCAAGCCATTTTTATCCAATTCAGAAAGGTAAGGGCGTCACTTATACAGAAAAAATAAATGAAGATGGCCTGATGCTCGACGTTTTCCTTGCTGAGCATCACCCAGACACGGAAAATGGTGACCAGCTAATTTTAACTGTATCGAAAACTGGAGAACAAAAAAACTCTGACGAAGGCATGGACTATCTAGTTTTAAAGGACGGCTATCGTATTGAGGGTGTTCCCGGTCTTGCCAATTATAAAATAACTCGTTTTGAAGAATATGGCCAGTCTATGAAAAAGCAGGCTCCAGACCGTCGTAACAGAAAAAAATACCAGATATTAACTACTTCGGAATTATTATTCTCCGAGGAGCGTGAGCAGCTTGCAGAACTTCAGTGGCGTTTTTCTGTTCCAATTTTGGTTTTAGTAATGAGTCTAATAGCTATACCGCTCAGCAAAACAAATCAAAGGCAAGGTAGATTCGCTAAAATGATTCCAGCGATTCTTCTTTATATGGTTTACTTGGTTATGCTTAATAGTTCAAGAAGTGCATTAGAAGAGGGTATTATTCCTCCTTATATTGGACTGTGGTTCGTTCACTTACTATTCTTCTTTATAGCAGTATTTTTACTATGCTATCCATCTATGAAACTTTGGTTTAATCGAAACACACCGCTGGTGAGAAGATGAAAAAATTCATATCATCCCCTGAGCGAAAAAAGCTTACTCTTTCTATTATGATGAAGTTAAAATCTTTAAGGGTATCAATACCTAATAAAATTGAATACTTGTTAGATCGCGTAAAAAAACTACCTAGTTTTATTTTTTCCATGACTAGATCGATAGGAGGTGATTTAAAAGACTTAGCCAAGCACATAAGACAAGAGGGTATACCGATAAAAAGACTCTCCCGTTTTCTCATAAGTTTACCATCACGCCTTTTCGAGGATTTAAAATCGACGAAAAGGATATCATCATATATATCCATTTCAGTAGTTGGGGCTATAGGTCTAGTACTATTAATTATTGTAACACTTGACTGTGTTGGAGCTATGATTGATGGAGCTGGTGACGTAACAGCAGAATATAACTTTCTTCAAGTATTAATTTATGTTGCTTTGACAGTACCTGGTAGGATTTATGAATTTCTCCCAACAGCATCTCTAATTGGCTGCCTAGTAGGTTTAGGGGCGCTAGCAAATAATTCTGAATTAATTGTTATCAGAGCCGCAGGACTTTCTGTGATGCGCATTGTCTGGATAGTTCTGCGACCGATTTTATTTCTTGTTCTAATTGGTGTACTTTTTGGTGAATATGTTGTTCCACATACCGAAAAATACGCGGAAAGTAGACGGATGTTATTAACAAAAGATAAAGTAGCTCAGGGTTCTGCTAGTGGTCTCTGGAACAAAGAGGGAAACGAATTCACCCATATCGCAGCAATTTTTCCTGGCGGTGAATTGTTTGGAGTTACTAGATACGAGTTTGATGAAAATCATGTACTAAAAAAAGCTAGCTTTTCTGATAAGGCGTCATTTCAAAACGGAACTTGGGTAGAAGAATTTGGAGCAGCGACTTATTTTGAAGCCAATAACACCAGAGTAGAAACTTTTATTCAGAGAATTTGGACGACTGAATTATCACCAGAACTTCTTAATATAGCTTCTCTTCCATCTGAGTCGCTCTCCATGAGAGACTTAAGCAAGCATAGTAGTTATTTAAACGACCAGGGTCAAAATGCCTCAAGATATGAGTTAGATTTTTGGCGAAAGGCTCTTCAGCCATTAACAATTATTGGTTTAATTTTAATTGCCAGTTCGTTTATCTTTGGCCCATTGCGAAGAGTTTCAATGGGCTATCGTGTTTTTGCGGGAGTAGTCGTTGGGATTGTATTTAGAATAAGTCAGGATTTGCTAGGTCCCGCTAGCATAGTGTTTGGTTTTTCTCCTTTTATAGCAGTTATTTTTCCTGCAATTATCTGTTCTTTAATTGGTATTTTCTTACTAAAAAAATCCTCCTAACTAATTATAAAAATTTTCCTTAGTCAGCTGAGATGAATTTCAATTTTCAACGTTTTTTGACAACAATAATCGAAGTATCAGTCAAGATGTCATGAATACATCTACCTTTTTTATCAAATAAGCACCAAAGATATCCAAGTCCCAGACACCCAAACGAGATATGAGCAACGAGGCATCGAAAAAAACACCTCCTTAGTGTTAAGTCTTCCTGCTTCTTGACATGCAGATGAAGCTTCCAAGACTTCATACCAAGAGTCTGTCCTTTTCTATGCCAGCACCATACATAAAAAGTAATACAACTTAACCACATACCAAGTGTAATGAAAACTTGTAGGATACCGCTTGGCGCTTGCATTGTGTCATCACCTAGTAATTTCCTTAACAGAAATACAATAATTCCAAAAGCAAAAATTATTCCTACAAGCAACATGGAGTCATATAATATTGCCATTAGTCTCCTAATTAAATTTCCAGGTTCTTTTGGGCTATCATCCAGTTTATTCATATGAAAACTCATACATTGTTTTAAGCTGCAATTTTATTAAGAACATATTTTTAATGTAAAATGTTAACAAGCATGTTGAATAATTAATATATTATCGAGGATTTTTTTGGTTTATTTCTTATGAAAAATTTCCATTAAGCTTTCACTGAAAATTAGAGGATTACATAATGAGTTCTATTTCAATAAGTAAATCGCATAATATGAGTAATATGCAGCTTCAATCTTTAGTTGAAGGCTTAGGTAGGGATCTTCAATTGAAATACGGTGGTAATTATCAGATCAAGGATAACCTTGTTACTTATACATACAGCGGCATAAAAGCCCAAATAAGTTTCGATAAACTGGAAGTAAACATCCAGGCCTCACTGGGGTTTATGATGACAGCATTTAAGGGGGCGATAGAAGAAAAGATTAACTTGTATCTAGAGGAGAAAATCTCATAACTAATATCTCTTAAATTAATTTCCCCAATTATTTATTACACACTCCAAAAATGCGCATTTGCCCGCCCCTATGACCTACATCAACATCGAACTTCATCGGAGCAATGCCGGTATGAACTACAAATTCTCTAGATACAATTTTGTACGTAAACATTACCGTTGGATTTCGGGCTTTAATTTGGTGTCCATTTCTTTGGATGATATCGAGTGGAATAGAGCCAAAGCCGCTAACACTTGGATTTGTTACAACGATTTTATCTCCATTAATTTTAATTTTTACGGTACCCCCAGCAACATCTATGGATCTGCCAGCACCGGTTTTATATACCTCCTTAACAGGACAAACATACAGTTCTTCAGCATAATTTTTTTCAGCTAATCCAATAGAAAAAGATAAAATAAGCATAAATGAGATAATTTTATTCATAGGCTTGGGTGTATCCCGCAATTCTTTTAATTATTAATAATAGCTTATGTTACTAAAATTAGCTTTATTTAAAAAAATCATATTAAGACTTAAATTTATATATCTACCAGTCAGCAACATCAATAAAGTATAGATTAAATCTAAAAATAAACTAAATGCCAATACCTCTGGGGAATATATTTGTTGCAAATGATAATCATTTGCAATTAGAATATGATAATTATTCAATTATATGTTCGTCTTAATCTGCTATATCTATGGCATAGTGAATAATTTATTGAGGTAAGAAAATGAAAATAGTGATGCTTTATATTTTATCTATGGTTTGCACAAATATAGTTGCACATCCAGGCTCACCTTTGGATGGAACCCATACAGAAACATTAGCTATAGTTCTAATGATGACCGGTATACTTTTAGCAACTATTGCATCCACATTAATCATAAAGGGGTATACACACCAGATGTCAGAGTCATCAGACAAAAATCGAAATATAGCCCCTATATCTAACAAAAGGATGGGTTGATTTATATGATCAGAATACACAGCGCATCAGCACATTGTGATATACCCTGTAAAATTTACGATCCATCGAGTTTTTTGATTGCAGCTTTAAGTATATATAGGCTTATCGATTTGATCGAGCAGGAACAGACAAAGAATTCACCTAGCTCTCAAATGCAAATAATGCGACTAGTTATGGAGAAAGAAATCCAAGCTAAAATTGTAAAGGAGGAGGTAAATATAATCTGGGGAGATTATTTTAAAGAGGCTCAATTAAATAAATTTCCAGAAACACATAAAATTGTTCATCTCATAATGCAATATGGATCAAAATGTAAACAGGAATGTAACATAGAGCACGCAGAGATGCTTCTGAAGCACTTAAATCATTTTGCAGAAATATTTTGGGCAACTAAGGGAATTAGGACTGAAAAAGTTACTGCCCCATATCCCCCAGCTAAAAAGGTTGTGATACCTGTTCTGATAAGTGGTTAGACTTATAAGTATAACTGGTAATAGTATGTCTCCGACTCTGAGGCATAATAATTTAATTTTAATTAGCAAAAGAAGAAAAATTGTTGCCAATGATGTTGTAGTAGTAAATACCAACTCATCGGGCCTAATTGTTAAACGTGTTAAATCAGTTTCCGGAGATTTTATGTATTTAGTTGGTGATAATCCAAGACTTGAATCATCATTTTGTAATTCAAAAATGTCTATAAATGCAATATTAGGTGTAGTTTTTATGAGAATTGATATTAATATAGTAGAATTCTTAGGAAAAAAATTTTTGGTTCCGATTAATTTTTCTCTATTGTGAATTTGTTAAAAATAAAATTTAGTTTAAATCTAATCAATTATCAAGGAGTATTAAATGCGCAAAATATATCTTATAACAATAATCTCATTATTTTCGTTTATACCGTCTAGTTTTGCTAACGATCATGAAAAAAACTGTAATATACAGATCGCATCTGGAGACACACTTAAATTTGATCAATCAGAACTCCAAATTAGTTCAAGCTGTGACAAAGTTATGGTTACATTTACACATAATGGTAAGTTACCAGCTAACGTTATGGGGCATAATTGGGTTTTATCTAAAACTTCTGACGTAAAGTCTATAGCTAGTGACGGTTTAACAGCTGGTGCGACTAACGGTTATCTCAAAGATGGCGATGAAAGAGTTATAGCTGCCACAAAAGTTATCGGTGGAGGAGAGACTGCAACCGTAACTTTTTCGACTGGACAATTAAGTCCAACTGAATCATATACATTCTTTTGTTCCTTTGCTGGACATTCGTTCATGATGAAGGGACCGTTTAAAATAGTTTAATAGATTCGCTCAAAATCAAAAAACCAGGCCCACCAAACATTATAGTGGGCCTTCTTTTTGAGCTTATTTATTAATTTTTGATTTTGATACAACGTCAACAAGTACAGCAATTATAAGATTTAATAGCACTATAGCTGTAATAAAAACAAATGAAATAAAATATATGAAAGCCCATGGGTACAAGGCTTGCATTGGAAGCATTACTGTTTCCCAGCTTGATAAAGTCATAACCTGTGTTAATGTTAGCAATGAAATGCCCAAGTCGGCCCATCTTGCTGGATCGTCTGTAGAGAACAAAATAGACCCGATTGCCGCATATATATATAAAATAATAAACAAAATTAACACAACATAGCCACATCTTGCCAAAGATTTTAGTAATGCTTCAACCAGCTCTTTGAGCTCCGGAATAATAGATATTATCCTTAGAACACGAAATATCCTTAATAACCTCAAAATTAGAATGGATGATCCAGCCACAGGAATTAGAGAGGCAAGAACTATAATAGTATCGAAAAGATTCCATCGATCTTTGAAAAATAATAATTTTTTTTGCTCTCCAAAAAATCTAACTGATAGTTCAAATACAAAAAATATGGTTACAAAATAATCCAAAAAGATAACTACATTTATATAATTATCGCTTACATCATATGTCTGGAAACCCACTAAAAGTGAGGAGAGTAAAATTATAAAAATCACGATACTTTGAAATATTCGATCATTTTTAATTTTGCTAAATTTATTAACCATTAATATATTTACCGTCCATCATCCTCTATATGAGATCTATTTTGATTAAGGGTATGAGAGGTGAATAACCCATGGAATGGTACCAGAGGCCGGACTCTAACCGGCAAGCTTTTAAGGGCGGGGGATTTTGAATCCCCTGTGTATACCAATTTCACCACTCTGACATGAGG
>MDTG01005782.1_pt1 | contig 18394 bp, 16 predicted proteins | sample 811421 | NCBI WGS metagenome assembly MDTG01 (sample SAMN05326645, study PRJNA326480) | marine metagenome | isolation source: seawater | place: Pacific Ocean: South East | collected 2011 | reverse complement strand
TATAACATGAAGTCTAATGAATTTAGTGTGAAAAAGGGCCCTGTGTTTGCAAACTTTGTGCTAGCAGATGAAATAAATCGCGCACCGGCTAAGGTTCAATCAGCGCTCCTTGAGGCTATGCAAGAAAAACAAGTTACAATTGGAGATGAGTCTTTTAAGTTAAAAGAACCCTTTTTGGTAATGGCTACACAAAACCCTGTTGAACAAGAGGGCACCTATCCTCTTCCTGAAGCGCAAGTAGACCGTTTTATGTTAAAGGCTGTTATTGATTATCCTAAAATGGAGGACGAGCAACAAATAGTTCGCGATAATTTAAGGGGTAACACGGACAAAATCAAGTCCGTTGTGTCTGTCAAACAAATTTTGTCCGCGCAAAATTCTGTAAGAGATGTATATATGGACGAAAAAATCGAAAAATATATCTTAGATATTGTTTTTGCAACACGCTATCCAGAAAAATATAATTTGTCAGACATTGCGCCTCTTATTTCGTTTGGGGCTTCTCCAAGGGGGAGTATTAATTTAGCAAATGCCGCCAAATGTTATGCCTTTATAAAAAGAAGAGGGTATGTAATTCCTGAAGACGTGAGGTTGGTGGTTCTAGATGTTCTACGTCATCGAATTGGAATCACTTACGAGGCCGAGGCTGAAGAGGTGAGCTCAGAAGATCTAATAAACAAGATAATAAACGTGGTTGAAGTTCCATAATAAGCTCATCGCCTAAACATTGTACTTAACCAAAGTGTGAATTTCATTTTATGAATACAAAGGAGTTATTAAAAAAGGTTCGCAAGATTGAAATTAAAACCCGGCGTTTATCCGACAACATATTTGGCGGTGAGTATCTTTCCGCGTTTAAGGGCAAAGGTATGGCGTTTTCTGAAGTAAGGCAATACCAATACGGGGATGATATCAGAACTATTGACTGGAATGTTACGGCTAGGCAAAGTCAGCCTCATATAAAAGTTTTTGAAGAAGAAAGAGAGCTAACAATGATGTTGGCAATTGATGTTTCAGGGTCAAAAAACTTTGGAACTAAAAATTACTTAAAAAGTGAGTTTGTCACGGAAATTGCAGCAACCCTGGCCTTTTCTGCAAACCAAAATAATGACAAAGTAGGTCTTATTTTGTTTTCTGACAAAGTAGAATTGTATATCCCGCCTAAGAAAGGCCGGTCTCATGTATTGAGGATAATTCGCGAGCTAATAGAATTTAAGCCCACAAGTAAAAAAACGAGCATAAACGAAGCGCTTCGCTTCCTTTCAAGTGTTTTAAAAAAGCGGTCAATTCTGTTTATCTTTTCAGATTTTATTGACAATGATTATGAACAAAATTTAAATATTCTTTCTAAGAGGCACGATGTTACTGGGTGTAGAGTTTATGACAAAGCTGAAATGGAAATTCCTAATTTGGGGCTTGTTCAAATGGTAGACCAAGAGTCTGGCGAAGTTCTTTTAATAAACACAGGTTTCAGCCAAGTAAGAAATCGGTATATAAAGCAGCAAAAATTGTTTGTTTCCTATTTTGAAAATAGTTTTAAAAAATCTGGAGGGGGAAATATATCTTTTAGAACAGACGACAATTATGTGAGAAAACTTCTTGGCTATTTCAAAAAAAGAGGGTAATAATATGCGAATTAAAAAAATTAAATTTTTATTTTTTCCCTGTTTTATGTTAGCCGCGTTGGTTTGCAATAATCCTGTTGTTGCTCAACTGTCAGCCAACATAGATTCTACAAATTTTAAAATTGGGGAAGAGATTGTTCTCAAACTAACTGTTGAGACAGAAAAATTAGTGGCACTAAAATTTCCGGAAAAAAATCTTTTTGGGTCACTGGAACTCTTAGAGAGCCATAAAGTTGATACAATCTTTAAGTCATCTAAAACTCTGTTTGTAAAAAAATACAGCTTAATTCAATTCTCTCCAGGTGAATATACAATCCCTAAGCTTGAAGTTAGGGTTAACAACAAAATTCTTTTCACAGATTCTATTAAAATTAAGGTTGTTGGTGTAAAAACTGACCCAAATAAACAAAACTCTTACAACGCCAAGCCTATTTTTAAGTCAAGTAAACCACAAAAGAAAACAAACAATTGGATTTTAATTTTGCTAGCTTTTATTGCTGCAGCCATAGGCCTTGTAATATACCTTAGAAATAGAAGACTTCATGCGGAATTAAAAGAAAAAGAAGAGGCCCTTCCACCGTATGAATTAGCAAAAAGGAGTTTATTTGAACTAAATAAAACAATATTAATAGAAAACCTCAACATTAAGCTTTTTTACTCCGAGCTAACCCTCATATTTCGAAAATTTCTCAATAAAACGATATACAATAAATCGCTGGAAAGCACAAGCGAGGAAATTGTCAATGAGCTTAGAGCTTTAGAAGTCACAGGAGGATTTAAATTAACAGAAAAAACTCTCTTGTCGCTTCAATCTGCCATGCAAAGAGCAGATATGGTAAAATTTGCAAAATCTCTGCCTGCTGCTAAAACCCTGCATGCAGACTTGAAAATTTTTGAAAACGAAATCCATAACATCAATAGAGTTCTAATTGAAGCTGAAAAAGAAAGAGCTAACAAGGGTTTAACGGAAAACAAGGCGCCTTTAAAAAATAAAATTATAAAAAAGCAAAAAAAGCTCGTGCTCGGTTCTATACTTGCATTTGTCTCTGTTTTACTTATCTCTGTTTGGTGGTTTGGTTTTGAAAAATTAAAAGATGTAATCGTTCAAAATCCTAGCAAAGCTTTACTAGACCAAAGATGGGTAAAAAGTGAATATGGTGCACCCGGAGTATTTCTTGAGACACCTGTAGCACTTGAGAGAGAATCAAAAAAATTTACTAGCGACAGTACCTCTTTAGGGTCGACGCATGTAATGTTCTCTTTTGAAAAAAGAAACATCCCCTTAAAAATCATCTTAAATAATTCTTTTTTAGACAACAAAGCCTCGAATACAAATCAAGCAAAGGTAGACCCATTAGAAGAAATGGAAGAGTACGGTCTTAATGCTCTAGAGAAGATTGGTGTTGAAAATCTTTTGCCAAAGCGTGATGTTTTTATTTCTGCTAGCGGAGCCAAGGGGCTAAAAACCTTCGGTCCCGCAAATTTTAAATTCCCTGCGCAGCCCGAAATTGATGCTGAATTTATTATACTAAATTTTAGTGATAGCTTAAGGTTGCACCAGCTTGTTCTTTTGTGGAGGGCAAATGACAAATATGTTAATAAAATTGTTGAAAGGATTCTCAGCTCCGTCGAACCAAATAAAGAGCTCCAAAATGATTAAGAATATTGAATTTTTACATCCTGATTTTTTTTGGCTTCTGCTAATTATTCCTATACTGATAGCGTGGTACACCTTAAAAAATAAAGACCGGGTTGCCAGTTTAAAAATTCCAAACTTGAACAGCCTAAAGGAAGGACAAGGTCTGTGGTTGGTTATTAAGCACTGCTTGTTTGGCCTTAGGCTGTTAGCAATCATTATGGTGGTATTTGCGCTTGCCAGGCCTCAAGTGATTGACACTTCAACCAAAATAAAAAAAACTGAGGGTATAGATATCATAATGGCAATCGACGTTTCAGGTAGTATGCTATGCGAAGATCTCAAACCAAACCGCCTTGAAGCTTTAAAAAAAGTTGCTGAAAATTTCATTGCCAAACGGCCAAACGATCGCATTGGAATAGTTGAATATGCTGCTGAAAGTTACACGAAAACCCCGATTACTATTGACAAAAAAATTCTATTGAAGTCTATTAGAAGTGTTGCATACAGTAAACTACTCGAAGACGGAACCGCTATAGGGATGGGGCTTGCTACTGCGGTTAATAGAATCAAAGACAGCAAAGCAGAAAGTAAAATCATTATTCTGCTTACTGATGGAAAAAATAACCAGGGGCTCATTGACCCTACAACAGCTAGTGAGCTGGCTATTGAGTGTGGAATTAAGACTTATACTATTGGTTTAGGTAAGAATTTTGGAATGGTGCCGTGTAACTTTGATGGCCGCAGAAATTTATACCCTGCTAAAGATCAAATTGATGAGGAGTTATTAAAAGAAATTGCTAAAAACACGGGAGGTAAATTCTTCAGGGCGACAGACAATAAAAAGCTTGAAGAGATTTATGCTGAAATTGATAAACTTGAAAAAACAGAAATTAACGAGTTTAAGTATTATAGTATAGAAGAAAAATTTCGCCCATTTGTTCTGTTGGCCTTAGGGTTAATTGTCTTCGAATTTATAATCAGAAATACAATTTTAAGAGGGTTTATTTAAAATGTTTGAAATAGAAGAAAATATTTGGTTTTGGCTCCTATTCCTTATAATTGGTATGGGATTGTTGTTCGTTTGGAATTATTTTTGGAAAAAAAGAAAAAAACATGTGTTTGCATCGCCATCTCTTTTAAAATATCTTAGCCCCACCCATTCACCTTTTAAATCCTCATTTAAATTCTTTATTATATCGCTTTCTCTTATGTGCTTTATTATCGGATTAGCAAATCCAAAGATTGGCACAAAACTAGAAACCATAAAGCGCGAGGGCGTTGACATCGTATTTGCTATTGATGTATCTAAAAGCATGCTTGCTGAAGATGTTGCCCCAAACAGGTTGAAAAAGGCACAGCAAATAACCTCTGAAATCATGAAAACCCTTGTTGGTGACCGAATTGGAATTATTGCTTACGCAGGTCAAGCTGTGCCACAGGTGCCATTAACAACTGATTATAATAGCGCAAGAATGTTTCTTGAAAACATGAGCACAGACATGGTCTCATCTAAGGGTACAACAATAGGTGATGCCATTGAACTATCAAAAAGCCTGTTTTCGCAAGATGAAGAAACTAGTCGAGTTTTAGTTATTCTCACTGACGGCGAAGATCACAATGCCAGTGGAAATGAGGTTGCTAAAGCTACTTTGGAGAAAGAGATTAGGATAATAACGATAGCGGTTGGGACAGAAAAAGGTGGCCCAATACCAATAAAAAAAGATGGTGTTGTCTCCTTTTACAAAAAAGATTCTAACGGAGAAACCGTTATAACTAAACTTAACGCAAAAAACCTTAATGAAATTTCAGTTAGTACTAATGGTATTTTAGTAAACGAAAAAAACATCAATACAACAGTAAAAAGTGTGAATAAGTTCCTGTCCTCCCTCGATAAAAAGGATTTTGAGATTAAAGTTTTTTCCGAATACAAGGATCAATTCCAATGGTTTTTGGGAATTGGGCTGTTCTTTTTAATTTTGGATATATTTTTACTTGAAAGAAAGACGGCGTGGTTAAGACGTCTAAACTTGTTCAACGAAAATGAATAATTCTAAATATGATTGCAGATCTAAACGCTATATTGGAACGATTTAAAAAACCCTCTTTGATATTATTGGTGTTTTTTGCCGGAGGTCTCTTTGCTCAAAACTCTAACGAGAACATGAAGCAATCTGATCAATACGTTTTCGAAGGAGATAATTTGGTCAAAAAAAACTTTCCCTCTGCGGAAAAAAAATACCGAACCGCTATTTCTGAGGCTCCTTCAAATAAAAAAGCAGCATATAACCTAGGTAAGGCCTACTATGATCGCGGGCTTTTTGATGAGGCATTGAAGCACTTTAAAGAGGCTTCAAAAAGCGAATCAAAGGAGGAAAAATATCGTTCCTTTCACAACATTGGTAACATTATGATGAAAAAAGAAGCTTGTGCAAAGGCCGTTGAAGCCTATAAAGATGCATTACGAAATAAGCCTTCTGCCGACGATACGAGATATAACCTAGCGCTTGCCCAAGAATGCGCCAAGGAAGAAAATGGCGGAGGAGGAAATGACAAAAAGGAACAAAGAGACGAAAACAAAAAAAATAAAAATCAAAAAAAACAGGACAACAATAAGAACCAAAATAATAAAGACAACGGTAAAAAAGAAAAGGAGCAAAATGGCATGAATAATTCACCAAAAAAAGAAACGAAAAAAGGCAATGATGGAAAGCCCAAGCCAAAACTACAGGGTAAACTAAGCCCCCAACAAATTAAATCACTGCTTAAAGCTATGGACAACGAAGAAAACAAAGTGCAAAAAAAAATAAACGCTTCTAAGTCTAAGGGCCTGATAATAGAAACTGAAAAAGATTGGTGAAAATGAAGTATAGTTTCGTTTGTGTATTCCTTTTGGTTTCAAGTGTTGTTATATCGCAACCTTCATTCAAGGCTGTGCCTAGTAAAACTAAGCTAGGATTAAATCAAAGCTTCAAGCTATCAATAATTTTTGAAGGCGAAGGTGATAATTATATACCGCCCAACTTTCAAGACTTTATCACCTCATCTACAGGCCGAAGTATCAAGCGAGAACGAAACAGTAATGGCAAAAATATATCTCAGCTCTCCTATAACTATAGCTTGAAGCCCAAAAAAATCGGTTCATTTATAATCGGCCCAGCTAAGATCGAATTGAATGGTGTAATTTACCAAACAGAGCCCATAAATATCACAGTAACAAAAGCAGTTAAAATCCCTGAAGACCCAAACAATCCAGACTATATTATCTCCCAAGGAGTTGACTTTGTTACTGAAGTTTCCAATTCCTCTCCTTACATAAATGAGCCAGTAAGTGTTGTATACAAGCTCCTTTGGAAGCCGAGTGTTCCTATTGTTAGCTTTTCTGGATTTGTTAATGTGCCTGAATTTAAAGGCTTTTGGAGTAAAGATTTCGCCATAAAAAAAATTGAAAAGGAGACGGTTACAAGAAAAGGTGAGACCTATTTTTGTGTTGTATTAAAAAGATCCCTTTTGCTGCCGCAAAAAAGCGGCTCCCTTAAAATTGAGCCGTTGTCAATTTCCGTTGATGTCCAAGTGGAAAAGCCTATTAGTTTTAATAATATGATGAGAATGATGACTCAAGAAACAGAAAGAAAAACAATAAGCTCAAATTCAAGAAAAATTAATGTTAAGTCCTTTCCATTAAAAGGAAAACCGGCTGGTTTCTCTGGTGCAATTGGGAAGTTTGATTTTAAAATTGATGCTTCAAAAAAATCTCTGATGGCTGGGGAGGCGTTAAATTTAACTGTTGAGATTGCTGGATCAGGGAACCTTAACTTACTTGACTTGCCTGTGCCGGTCTTTCCACCCAGTCTGGAAATTTATGACCCTGAATTTACTGAAGAAGTTTCAACCTCAATGTCTGGAATCAAAGGAAGGGTTGTTAACAACTACACAATTGTGCCTGGAGAAGAAGGTCGCTTCCCTATCCCATCGCTTAAATTCACCTATTTCGACATTGAATCTAAAACATATAAGACTATATCTTCTGAAACGATAATTGTCGCCGTGGGTAAAAATCCTGCCTTGTCAATAGGCGGCAGTAATGAAACAAATGGCTCGGATATAAAAAATCGTGCTCCAAAAAGTGTTTCCTTTCAGTCTTTTGCAACAAAGACAAATCTTAAGCCTTTTTCGAGTTATTCATTTTATCATAGTTCCTTGTTCTGGTGGTTGTTCTTAACTCCGTTACTATTCATTCCCTTGCTTATAATTTACACTAAGATCCAAAAAAACAGTCGCTTAAATACTGTTGCAAACAGACTTAGAAAAAACAAAAAGCTTGCGCGTAGATACCTTTCTGAAGCTCAAAAAAATATGAAAATTAAGGCCGCTTTTTATGTTGCACTGGAAAAAGCGATTAATAACTACTTAAAAGCAAGGCTTAAAATTGAAACTTCCGAAATCAGTAAAGCGCATATCCAGAAATTGATGAGGAAAAGAGGAGCTTTAGAAGAAACTGTTTCCTCTTTAATGGAGCTGTTAGAGGCGTGTGAAATTGCACGATATGCGCCCACATTTGAAGAAAGTATGAATAGGGATTATGAAAAAGCTACTCTCCTAATTAGTAAACTTGAAAAAGAACTAACATAAAATGAAAGCAATAAATTTTCTTTTTTTCTTGAGCTTCGCTATGTCCTGGGCGCAACAAGACAGTCGCTTTGTTAAGGGAAATCGCCTTTACAACGACGGAAAGTATCGAGCTGCTATTGAGTCTTATGAAGCTATCCTGGCTGACAGCCTCCATTCCCCTGAGCTTTACTTCAATCTTGGAAACGCTCATTATAAGCTCAGCGAGGTTGCGCCATCAATATACTATTATGAAAAAGGACTGCAGCTATCCCCAAAAAACAAAAATATTGCAAACAATTTGACCTATGCTCAAAAGATGGTTATAGACAAAATCGAAATCCTTCCTGAACCTACTATTAAAAAGTTTCGAAAGAGCCTCATGAATATGCTCAGTCTTAACGCCTGGGGTGTTATATGTATAGTCTTTATGGTTTTGTTTGTAGGGTTTTTTTCCGCCTATTACGTCTCCCGTAAGAGTAATCAAAAACGAACTTTTTTTCTCTTAGCGTGCTCATTCATTGCTATAACGGTCTTCTGTTATGCTTTAGTGTTTAGCAAAAGTCACGCACTTAAGCTTGAATCGTCTGGAGTTGCTTTTTCTAAAAAAATTGAAGTTATGGTAGATCCAAATTTTAGAAGCGAAACCTCATTTATTATTCATGAAGGAACTAAATTTCAGGTCATTGAGTCATTCAATTCAGTATGGTCAAGAATAAAAATTGCTGATGGTAAAACAGGATGGATACCTAATGATTCATTTAAACTTCTTTAACAAATAATTCTTGATTTTATTTAACTTTGTCATTAAATTTGTGGCACTAAAAAAATTAAATGGTGAATAAGCTTTTTTCTAATATTAAAGGCGATGCATTCGGTGGTATTACGGCTGGCGTAGTCGCGTTACCTCTTGCGTTAGCATTTGGAGTTTCGTCTGGGTTAGGTCCTGACGCTGGCCTCTATGGTGCGATATTTATAAGTTTCTTTGCCGCTCTTTTCGGTGGAACTAACACGCAAATTTCAGGGCCAACAGCCCCGATGACAGCTGTAAGCATGGTTATAATTGCTGGAATAGTTGCGGCAAACGACGGGGACGTAAACAAGGCCTTACCTTCAATATTAATGGTCTTTTTGTTGGCTGGTCTAATGCAAATTGGATTGGGTTTTATTGGTGTTGGAAAATACATTAAATATATCCCTTACCCTGTTGTTTCTGGTTTTATGACTGCAATTGGCCTCATTATTCTGTTAACTCAAATTCAACCAACTCTTGGTTATGCCCCAAAAGATGATCTAAATTATGTTGATCAATTTAAAGACCAAGGAAAAGAAATTATTCTTCAAAAACTTTTGGCTGAAGAAGTTGGAGAAGATCTTTTGTCTATAAGTGATTTTTCTTCTGTTGCTGATAAAGCTTCTAGAATAGAAGAAAGTGATATCATGATTGAAGCGAAAACGCTAGCGGGCAAAGAAGCTTCAGGAACTGTCGGTGCAATTAAGACCCTTCCCAATGCTATTAACAATATTAATTTTTTGGAACTAATTCTATCTTTAGCAACGATCTTTATAATTTATGGTTTTAAAAGGATTACCAAGGCTGTCCCAAGCACATTAGTTGCGCTAGTTGTTGTTTCTGCTGGAGCTGTCCTTTTAGGGCTTGACTATAAGCCGATTGAAAAAATTCCTGAAGGTCTGCCAATGCCGCAGTTAGGAATCTTTTCTAGCTTCAGTTTTGCCGCTATCAGCCCTTACATTATTACTGCTTTTTCTTTATCCCTATTAGGGGCAATCGACTCCCTGCTAACAAGCGTAGTGGCAGACAATATGACAAAAACAAAACACAACTCAAACAAAGAGTTGGTTGGTCAGGGGATTGGAAATAGTATTGCGGCAGTGTTTGGTGGAATCCCGGGTGCAGGCGCTACAATACGTACCGTTGTAAATATAACCTCAGGAGGAAAGACCCGTCTGTCAGGAATGATTGCTGGAATCTTATTGCTCTTTATATTGCTTGCTCTGGGCCCTATTGCGTCGAAAATACCTGCCGCAGTGCTTTCTGGAATATTAATTACTGTAGGCATAGGGGTAATGGACTATAAGGGCCTGAAGGCTATCCCTGTAATGCCTAAGGATATTTCACTTGGCCCAATAAAATTGAGTTCAGAAGTCTTAATAATGTTAGTCGTCCTTTTTCTTTCAACTTTCTGGGACTTAATCTTTGCTGTTGGTATAGGCTTATTAATATCATGTTTGATGTTTATGAAGTTGATGGGAGATTCTACAGCTAAACGGTCAAGCTTTGATGGCTTGCGCCAAGACTTTTGGCCAGACGAAAAAGGCTTCCCAGAAAAACTTAAAGACAATGTCTTTATTAAGCATATTAAAGGCCCGTTGTTCTTTGGTTACACCGCTGAATTTCAAGAAATGTGTAAGCAAATTCCAGAAAGTGCAACGTCGGTTGTGATTCGCTTGAGTAGAATGCAATACATGGACCAAACAGGTTTATATGTTATGGAAGATGTTCTAAAGGATTTAAAATTGAAAGGTGTTTCTGTTGTGCTTGTGGGTTTATTGGACCAGCCAAGACGAATGATGGAAAAAATCAATCTTATCCCTGAATTTGTCTCGCCAAAAGACATGTACGTGACGTTTGAAGAATACTTGAAAAAAATCGCAAAGTGATCATCGCGTTAAATGATTTTCGTCTCTTTGGCATTAAAATCCCTTTTTCATTGGTATATTAAGTTCTGTTTTTTCAATTAATTTGGGCAATGTTTTAGACGTAATTGACTCTATTGGATTATAAAAAAAAGAAGTTTGTAACACTTCCTTTTGAAAAATGTTTTCTGTTAATTCCGCCTTGTTGGCAATGAGCAAAACAAGCGATGCAAACAGGGCTGTCTTAGCGCTGCCCAACAAACCCCCAAAAATCCTGTTAACCACGCCTAGAGAAATAATTCCCAGAAGCTTTGTTAAGCCCCTTGCTATAAAAAAAACAGACGCGGCGATTATTATAAAGGTTACAATAAAAGCTGCAATTTGTACGGTAGCTTCCGGCCAGCCTGTTTTTGCTGAAATGAATCCACAAGAATAATTGCTAAAATTTATGGATACGTAAGCCCCTAATATCACTGAGACTAATGAACTTATCTCTAAGAAAAACCCTTTGTACAGGCCTCTAATCAGGCCTAGCCCTAGCATTATAGCTATCACAGTATCAAACGAATTCATGTAAAATGGAGATTGCTTTAAATCAAAATTTTTGGTTCAATTTTAAAATTACAAAATATTTAAATTGGATATGCACGTAAAAGATTTGTTTTAAAGAGATTCTTAATTTAAGATTTGCTAAATTTGGTGTTTTATTAGGTTAATGGTTGAAAAAATAAAAACACTAATTGAAGAAGTAAATGGGTTTGCTTCTAATGACGCTAAAGAGATCGAAGCCTTTCGAATAAGGTTCTTAGGTAAAAAAGGGACTGTCCCCGGGCTATTTTCTAAATTGAAACAAGCTAAAGATGAAGAAAAAAAGGTTTTAGGAAATGCCGTCAACCAGCTCAAGGCCTTAGCCCAGGAAAAAATTACTTTGCTAAAAAATAATTTGCAAGATTTTGACGCTGTTCGCTCGCCAGTTGCGGATTTAACTCTACCCGGTGACCCGCTGACCCCGGGTACGAGACACCCAATTTCAATTGTAAAAAACAAAATTATTGACATATTTTCAAAAATTGGGTTCAATATTAGCGAAGGTCCAGAAATTGAAGACGATTGGCATAACTTCTCGGCGCTTAATCTGCCTAAACATCATCCTGCTAGGGACATGCAAGACACCTTCTTTCTAAAAACAAACCCTGAACTTTTGCTTAGAACTCACACAAGCTCTGTTCAGGTCAGATATATGGAAAACCACAAGCCTCCTATCAGAACTATATCTCCCGGAAGAGTATACAGAAATGAGGCTGTTTCCGCAAGATCACATTGCTTCTTTCATCAAGTTGAAGGTCTTTATGTGGACAAAAACGTTAGTTTTGCAGATTTAAAACAAACTATTCGGTTTTTTACCGAAGAACTGTTTGGAAAATCAAAAATACGCTTACGCCCATCATATTTTCCGTTTACAGAGCCCAGTGCTGAAGTAGATGTATATTGGGGTCTTGATACAGAAGCTGACTATAGAATAACCAAAGGGACGGGCTGGCTTGAAATTATGGGCTGCGGCATGGTTGATCCTAATGTGTTAGAAAACTGCGGTATCAATCCCAAAGACTATTCGGGTTTCGCTTTTGGAATGGGAATCGATCGGATTGCACTTTTACTATACCAAATAGACGACATCAGGCTATTTAGCGAAAACGACTTAAGGTTTCTTAAACAATTTAAAAGAGAGATTTTCTAATTCTCCTCTACTAATCAAGCTCCTTCGACAGGTTTTTAAATGCCTCTTTTGGGTCTTCTCCCTGGAATAAAACAGAGTATACCGCATTTATAATTGGTGTATTTAAACGAGGAAGATTGTTGTTGTTTAGCTCATGTGCGCTCTTGGTTGCAAAATACCCCTCAGCAATCATGTTCATCTCCGCCTGAGCAGATTTTACTGTATACCCCTTACCAATCATATTGCCAAGCATTCTATTTCTCGAAAAAACTGAATACGCTGTTACGAGCAAGTCTCCAAGATAAAGGGTTGAGCTAATTTCTCGCTGGCGGTTGTCTACTCTTTCTAAAAAACCCTTAATTTCCCTAGCGGCATTACTTATCAAAACGCTCTGATAATTATCTCCATATCCAAGCCCGTGTGAAATCCCTGCAGCAATAGCATAAATATTCTTAAGCATAGCTGCGTACTCCGCTCCTTTTATGTCGTTATCTGTTTTCGTTCTAATGTAATTGTTGCTGAATTTCAACGAAATTTTCTCTGCTAACAGCTTGTCTTTACTAGCAATAGTTAGAAAAGTTAATCGCTCAAGAGCTATTTCTTCCGCATGACAAGGGCCACCAATAACCGCCATTTTATTGTACGGCACACCTCTATGCGTATGAAAATGTTCGCAAGGCATAAGGCCAGTCTCAGGAATAATGCCCTTTACTGCTGAAACTATAACTTTTGATGAAATATCAAAACTAATCTGGTTTATTTGAGAATACATAAATGCTGAAGGAAAAGCAAAAATAAGCACATCTGCTTCTTGAGCTATTGTGTTTATGTTGGAGCTTATAAATACTTTTTCTGTATCAATCTCAACGCTCGTCAAATAAACAGGGTTATGCTTGAGCTTGTGGATCTGTTCAGCTACTTTATTTTTTCGAACATACCAGCTTACTGTTCCTGGAGAGGAAGATAATATCTTTATAATCGCGGTTGCCCAGCTGCCGCTCCCAAAAACAGCGTATTTTAAATCCTTTGACATTATGTGTTAAACTTTTTCCCAATAATTTCTAAAAACCTCTCTTCATACTCTTCTTTGCCTTCCCAGTTTCCATAATCTGGCTTAATCACCTCCTTAACAAAATCAGTTATTTCTTCCAAAGAGTCCATTGTATTTATCTGGGAAATGACTCGATCATAATCCTCATTGTTGTTCTCAAAAAGATGATTAACAAAAGCAAGTCTGTCATTAAGCCCAATGTGAAGCCCAGAGGGTTCGGCAGAACCACTTAAAGAAATATTTTCGCTAGTAGATAAAGTCTCTTCTTCCTCTACGGTTAAAATGTTGTTAGGATCATAGTCGGGTTCAAAAAGTTGCGGTTGCTTTTGGGTCCCCTCTGTTTCTAGTTTTGGTTCGTCTAATCCAGTCCGTAGAATTTGTCCTGGCAATTCTTCAGAATCGATCTTCTTATTTGGATCAAGCTCTGCTCTAGCAGCCAATAATGCTGATTCGTTCGCCTGATCAGGAGAATCTTGAAGCCCATCAACTTTCTCTGGCCTTATTTGAGTTTCTTCTGAATCACCCTTTGGTGACTCCATTTCTAGAAATCTTAAAATTGATATCTTCTGATAAAGCAAGGCAATCTCATTATGCATTTTGTTTAAATCTTCTTTGCCTGTAAGTTTTAAAACCCTGTGAGCAATACTTAATAGCTCAGACTCCAACTTTTTTTTCATAGATATTTTGTGTTGTTCTCTGTAATCATTCTGTGCATACTAAATGATTACAGTTGAATTTAATATTCTCTTTTTATTTTTAGTAAATTTACCTTACAATTATTTAACTGCATTGGGTTTCCTAAGCGCAATAAAATTACAAAATGTTTCTTGAAAACACGTCAACTAACAATGAACAATTTGGAAGTATTGAAGTCATCTGCGGATCAATGTTTTCTGGAAAAACAGAGGAACTGCTCAGGCGAATCAAACGCGCTAAGTTTGCAAATCTAAATTTTAAAATTTTCAAACCCTCAGTTGATGTTCGGCACCATAAAAGTAAAGTTGTTTCTCACGATCAAAACGAAATTGTGTCAACCCCTATTGCTTGCCCATTAGATATTCTTTCATTGGCAAAAGACTGTAGTGTGGTTGGAATCGATGAGGCCCAGTTTTTTAATGAAAAAATAGTCTCTGTTTGTAATGACCTAGCAAATGCTGGGGTTCGAGTAATTGTTGCAGGTCTTGATATGGATTTTAAAGGAAAGCCTTTTGGTCCAATGCCCAATCTAATGGCTATTGCTGAATATGTGACAAAGGTTCATGCGGTCTGTCCTAGAACAGGTGGGTTAGCAAACTTCAGCTTTAGAAAAACAAATGCCTCTAGTCAGGTTGTTTTAGGGGAAAAAGATCAATATGAGCCCTTGTCTAGGTCAGCATTTTACAAAGCTGTTAAGACAAACAGACCTAATTCTAAACGCGACAAAAAATAATCAGTGGTAAAGGAAACATTTTTAGAAATAAACCTATCTGCGCTAGAAAAAAACTACCGTTTTCTGCGAACCAAACTCTCCTCCAAAACTATGCTTCTTGCTGTTGTTAAGGCCTTTGCTTACGGAAATGATAGTGTTTTTATCGCTAAATTTTTAGAGGATTTGGGGGCAGACTATTTTGCGGTTGCCTACATTAGTGAGGGTGTTATGCTTCGAAAATCGGGGATAAAAAAACCTATATTAGTTCTCCATCCACAGGTTGTAAACTTTGAACGGGCTATAGAATACAAGTTAGAGCCAAGCCTTTACAGTGAAAGAACCCTTAACGCTTTTATAAAGACGGCCTCGCTTCATAATCGCTCAATGTACCCTGTTCACGTAAAATTTAATACCGGCCTCAACAGGCTAGGGTTTGAAACTGGCCGTTCAAAACCCATTGCTCTTCAGCTAGAAAAAGAGAGCTCCGTTTGTGTTAAATCTATCTTTTCACATATGGCTGCAAGCGAAGATTTAAATGAAAATGCGTTTACTCTAAAACAAATTCATTTATTTTCAAAAACATTTGAGTCTTTTATCAAATATTATAAAAAAAACACACCCTTCCGCCATCTTTGTAATACCTCTGGTTTAATAAATTTTCCACAAGCAGAGTTTGAAATGGTGCGTTGCGGAATTGGTCTGTACGGTTTTGACAACATGAACCAAAAGTCCAGTGGCCTCGTACCAGTTATGTCACTTAAAACACTTATCTCTCAAATTCACAACATAAAAAAGGGAGAAAGTGTAGGATACAATAGGGACTTTATTGCAAAAACTCCCACTAAAATTGCAACCCTCCCAATTGGACATGCTGATGGCATCGGACGATATTATGGAAACGGCCAAGGTTACGTATATATAGATGGTCAAAAGGCTTTGATCGTTGGAAATGTTTGTATGGACATGATAATGGTTGATGTTACAGGTATTAACTGCAGAGAAGGAGATTCGGTTATTGTTTTTGATTGCTTTAATTCTGCTGAAAAGCTTGCGGAGGGTTGTGGAACAATATCCTATGAGCTTATCGCTGCAATTTCAAGGAGAATAAAAAGAAGGTTTGTCTAGGCCTGTCAATTAGTCTTTAAATTAATCCTCAATACTGTTTATCATTTGAATCCGGATTATTAAATTTGCTGGTAAACTTAATCGGCACTAAATGAAATTAGCAATTGTTGGCGCTACTGGCCTTGTTGGAAAAGTTGTTCTTCAGCTTTTAGAAGAAAGACGGTTTCCCGTTACTAAACTTATCCCAGTGGCTTCTAAAAAAAGTGCTGGTAAAAAAGTCCTTTTTCGTAACTCAGAGATTGAAGTCACTGATTTAGACGTCGCTTTAGCTATGCGGCCAAAAATCGCCATTTTTTCAGCGGGCGGAGAGGTGTCCAAGAAGTGGGCTCCTGTTTTCTCAAGGTGCGGCTGCTTTGTTATTGACAACTCTTCTGCCTGGAGAATGGACCCGGAAAAAAAACTAATTGTCCCTGAAATAAATACTTCTATTCTTAATAAGCAAGACAGGTTAATCGCAAACCCTAATTGCTCTACAATACAGCTGGTTTTAGTTCTAGCTCCTTTACATCAAGTTTACAAAATGAAGCGGGTAGTGGTGTCAACCTATCAATCTGTTTCAGGAACCGGATCAAAAGCAGTGGAGCAACTTGAAAATGAAATCTTAGGAAAAAAGTGTGACATGGTTTATCCATATCAAATTTTTAAAAATGCTCTCCCTCATTGTGACGTGTTTCTTGAAAATGGATACACTAAAGAAGAAATCAAACTATCTAAAGAGCCGCAAAAGATCCTACAAGACAATTCATTTAGCGTAACTGCTACAGCAGTAAGAATTCCTACAGCGGGTGGGCACTCCGAGTCTGTTAATATTGAATTTGAAAAAGATTTTAATTTAATTGATGTCAAAGAAATCTTGAAGAAAGCTCCAGGAGTTACTCTCAAAGACGAGCCATCAACAAATACATATCCAATGCCTATTGATGCTGCTGGAAAAGATGATGTATTCGTAGGGCGGATAAGGAGGGATGAAAGTAAGCCAAAATGCATAAACTTATGGATTGTTGCTGATAACCTTCGTAAAGGTGCTGCCACAAATGCTGTTCAAATTGCGGAGTACGTTCTTAAAAAATTTCTTTAATACATAAAGAGTTAAAATAAATCAACGCTTTCGGTTGTTTTGCATGAGCTTAATCTACTGCACAATTTAAACTGGTTTGTTATATTTATTTCTTATCTTTATTAGACAATTTTAAACTCATATTATATGTATTTTACACTTCCCGCAATTGTTTCTCTTGTTCTTGTTTTTTTATTGTTCACTTTCTTTATTGTAAAACAACAATCCGCTGCAATAATCGAAAGGTTTGGCCGCTTCCAGAGTATCCGACAGTCTGGGCTCCAAATAAAAATACCACTAATTGACCGTGTGGCAGGAAGACTTAGCTTAAAAATTCAACAGTTGGACGTAATCGTTGAAACAAAAACTCTAGATGACGTGTTTGTTAGACTAAAAATTTCTGTTCAATATAAAGTTGTTAAAGACAAAGTTTATGAGGCTTTTTATAAGCTTGACTATCCTCACGAACAAATTACATCATATGTTTTTGACGTTGTTCGCGCCGAGGTCCCAAAGATGAAACTTGATGACGTGTTTGTCAAAAAAGATGATATTGCTATTGCGGTCAAAACTGAATTAAATGAAGCAATGATGGACTATGGGTATGATATAATTAAAACACTTGTTACAGATATTGACCCTGACGGACAAGTAAAAGAGGCAATGAATAGAATTAATGCGTCAGAAAGAGAGAAAATAGCTGCTCAATTTGAAGGAGACGCTGCAAGAATTTTAATTGTTGAAAAGGCTAAAGCCGAAGCTGAAAGCAAAAGGTTGCAAGGTCAAGGAATTGCAGACCAAAGACGAGAAATAGCTAGGGGTCTAGAAGACTCTGTAAAGGTTCTTAACAATGTTGATATAAATTCTCAAGAAGCCTCTGCGTTAATCGTTGTTACACAACATTATGATACGCTTCAATCTGTTGGCGGTGCTAGTAATAGCAACTTAATCCTTATGCCTAATTCCCCGCAAGCTGGGTCTGAAATGCTGAATAATATGGTTGCTTCTTTCACAGCAAGTAACCAAATTGGTGAAGAAATGAAAAAAGCTAAAAAGGCAAAAGATAACAATAAAGGTTCAGACGAATCCATAGATAATGTTTCGGATAATTAAAAATTTTAAAATGTTTTAATTATTCTTGTTTATCTTCTTCCAGTTGTCTCTCAATGAAACTGTTTTATTGAAAACTAGTTGCTTGTCAGTAGAATCTTTATCAACAATATAATATCCTTTTCTTTGAAACTGAAATAAATCTCCTTCCTTTGCTTTTCCTATTTCTTGCTCCGCATAGCCATTTCGAACGGTTGCTGAATTAGGGTTTATAATACGATAAAGCTCTTCAGTTTTAAATTGTCCAGGAGATGAGTGAATAAAAAGTCTGTCATATTCTCTAATGACGACCGGAACATTCGTTGTACTTGATACCCAGTGCAGTGTTCCTTTTACCCTTCGCATACTTTCCTCTGTTCCTGATCCGCTTCTGCTCTTCTGGTCATAAGTACAATATAC
>MDTG01074061.1_pt1 | contig 18398 bp, 21 predicted proteins | sample 811421 | NCBI WGS metagenome assembly MDTG01 (sample SAMN05326645, study PRJNA326480) | marine metagenome | isolation source: seawater | place: Pacific Ocean: South East | collected 2011 | reverse complement strand
TCGTAATGAATACCCATTTTAGCTCCTGCATTTTTTTCCAATTTTACTTTGAAGATTGAATTTATGCAAGTCTCTAATAGAATAGCATTTCTAATTTTACGAGAGGCCCATATAGCTCAGTAGGTAGAGCATTTCCATGGTAAGGAAAAGGTCATCCGTTCGATTCGGATTATGGGCACCATATCTAATTAGTTTTTTTTAGAATATTCTAATTTAAACATTCATTATCAGTACAATTTTTTTTAGCCTCTATTGATTTATAATAATCGATTGCTTTTAAACTACTTGCCATTAAAGGTTTATAAACATTAAGATAACTGTTTAAACTTTCAAATAATTCCTTGGATTCATGTTTCATTCCTAGTCTTGAAAAGTTTAATAGCATAATAGAATTTCCATTTGGTATATTGTTATCACTTATATCAATTGGTTTATGAAAAATATCATTTTTGCTGATTATATTTTTTTGAAATATATTTTTTTCCTTCACAAAAAAAAGTTCAATAGTTTTTTTGCACAATTCTTTAGCTTTAAGTACATAGTTAGGTTTTAAAGTTTGATCATAAAGGTCTAATAACATTGCTATTGTATATGCATAATCCTCTAAAAAAACTGAAGTTTTTGAATTAGTATGAAATAGTCTATCGTCTTTTAAAAATAGTTTTTCAAGATCTTCATAAAATTTTTCTGCTGTTTTAAGGTAATTTTGATTTGGTAATATTTTATCTGCAGAAATTAATGCGCTTATCCAAAGACAGTTTAAATCTAGCTGAACTTTTTTATCAAAGAATGGTTTGTTTTTTTTTTCTCTTAATTTTTTTAATCTAACAACAATTGATTCTGGGGGTGTTTTGAGTTCTTGTAAAATTATCTTACTCTCCCAATTTCCCTCTGGCTTTATCTCAAAATATTGATCAATATCTTTAATATCTTTTAGTTCATTATAGTTGAAAACATAATATTTTCCCTCTTCACCGTCACTATCAGCATCATAAGCTGAGCCTAACAAATTATATTCAGAATTTAAAAAATTTTTATTTATGAATTCAATAGTTTGAATAACTTTTTTTTCAAAATAATCGTTTTTCTTTATTTCGAGATATTTTGAAGTAAGAAGTACAAATTGAGCATTATCATAAAGCATTTTTTCAAAATGAGGAATCAGCCAGTTTTCATCTACGGTATATCTTGAAATTCCCCCTTCCACCTGATCATAAATTCCTTTTGAACAAAGTTGTTTTAAAATTATTTCAATAGGCACAAAGTAATCTTTTTTTTTAGTTTTATTAAAAAAATGTAAAAGAGTATCGTAAATATTAAATATAGGAAATTTAGGAGCTCCTTTGTATCCTCCTCTTTCTTTGTCTAAATTTGTTATTATGCCCTCTAAAATACTTTCTATGTCTTGTCTCAGAACAGATGATTTTCTTAACTCTAAACTTTTAGAAATTATTGAAGATTGTTTAATAATTTCTTCCTTCTGCTGCTTGTACGTTTCTCCTACTTTTACAATTACTTCCTTAAAAGACGGTAAGCCATGTGAAGCAATTTTAGGAAAATATGTTCCGGCCATAAAAGGTATGCCATTTTCATCTAGAAACATTGTTAAGGGCCATCCACCGCCTGACTGATTAAAAAGCTGATAAGAACTTTGAAAAACAAAATCAATATCTGGTCGTTCTTCTCTATCTACCTTAATGTTTATAAAATATTTATTCATGAGATCTGCTGTCTCTTTATCTTCAAAACTTTCGTGCGCCATAACATGACACCAATGACAACTTGCGTATCCAATACTAAGAAGGATTGGCATTTTCTTTTCTTGAGCAAAATCAAAAACTTCTTTTGACCAAACTTGCCAATTAACTGGGTTTTCTTTGTGTTGCAGAAGATAGGGGCTTTGATCTTTAGATAAATTATTTTTGTTAATTTGCAGCATTAAAAAATTTTTTTTTAATTATTAAAGAAATTAAAATTAATATTACAAACAGAAGTATTGGTAAATAAATTTCTCTACTAAGAATCAAATTTAAAAAACTAAAATTTTCTGACTCTTTAATAAATTTATTAATTCCAGATCCAATCGTATTCCAAATAAAAAAAGTCGGCACGAATCCTAAGGCGCTTGCAAAAAAATAATCTATTTTTTTCATATTAAAGATTACTGGCAGCGTATTTTGTAGAGGAAATGGGGTGCCTAAACCACCTATAAATCTAAAAATAAAAAAGTAGTAAAAACTATTTTTGCTAAAAAGACTTAAGTATTTTGAAAATTTTTTTTCTAATAAACTATTTATCAAATCTTTAAAAAAAAAATTAGCAATTGAGTATAATAACAAAGCTCCAAAAGAAATTGAAAGCACTGAAATAAAGGTGCCTATCCATTTACCAAATAAAATCCCTGAAATAATTAATAGAGGACTTCCAAACCCAAGTAGTGATACCCACACAACACAAAATAAAAAGAAAATTAATAAATTTATATAAAAATTGTCTCCAATGTAACTCTCCAAATTTGCCTGTAGTTCTTTGTAGTAAGCAAAATCATTTAACCTATCTAGTTCAATTTGCAAAAAGATAAAATACAAAAATATAGACAGAATAAATAAATAGGAAATTCCCAAAAATATTTTAAGTTTTTTACTCATTATTTACATGTACAATACAAGCTAATTAGATTATATAACTTTAAATATTTATGAAAAGAACTTATCAACCCAGCAACTTAGTTAGGAAGAGAAGACATGGTTTTAGAGCCAGGATGGCTACCAAGGGTGGTCGAAAGTTAATTTCTAGAAGAAGGTCTAAAGGAAGAAAAACTATCTCAACTTAGTTTTTAATGATTAAGCTTGAAAGTCTAAAAAAAAATCAACACTTCAAGTTAGTACTGAAGGAAAAAAAAGTTCATACCGATTTTTTTTCTATTTTTGCCGCAAAAAACTTTATCTCTAATAGAAATAAAAATTTATTATATATAAGTTTCGTAATGAAAAAAAAAATTGGTAACGCTGTAAAAAGAAACAAGATAAGACGTAAATTAAAAGCTATAGTGCACAAGCTTTTAAAAATAAAGGGTGCAATTAATTCTAATTATACTTATATAGTTTTCGGAAAATCAAAAGCATATGAAAAAAATCATAAAATATTATTTCCAGCAATGCAAAAAAGTTTTAAAAAATTTTAAAGCTGTGATAGAGAAATTTTTAATTAATTTTATTTTAAGTTTTGTAAAATTTTATAATTATTTTATTTCACCGCTGTTAGGAGTCAAATGTAGATTTCTACCAACTTGTTCGGAATACTGCCAAGAGTCGTTGAGTAAACATGGAATAATAAAAGGTGGATTTTATAGCTTAAAAAGAATCTCTAGATGCCACCCTATTAAAATATTTGGGGCTGGAGATGGAATAGACTTAGTTCCAGAAAAAAAAATAAATCAAAGGAAATAAATTAAATGGATAATAAAAATGTTTTTATAGCAGTTGCTCTGTCCATGTCAGTTTTGCTTTTTTGGTCAGCTTTTATGGATCCCCCTAAACTTGATAAAGAGCAAACAGAAATAGTCAAAAATGAACCAAAAAAAAACAATGAATTTGATAGTGGAATAGTTCCAGATATAAATGAGACAAAAATTGAAAAAAAAATCTCAAGACAAGAGTCTATAAAAAAAACTAATCGTGTTTTGTTAGAAAACAATAAAATTAAAGGTTCTATTTCACTTGAGGGAGCCTTGATAGATGATCTTTCATTTAAGAATTATAAAGAAAATCTTGAGTCTAATAATACGGTAGTATTTTTAAGTCCTAAAGAAACAGATGATGGATATTTTATAGAATCTGGCTGGGCAAGTATTGGTAACAAAGTTAAAGTCCCAAATAACAAAAGTATTTGGAGTGTAGTGGGCAATAAAGTTCTCTCAAATAATAGTCCTATTATTTTAGAGTGGGAAAACAACTCTAATCTTATATTTAGAAAAAAAATAACCTTAGATGATAACTATCTCTTTAAAGTAATTCAGGAAGTTGAAAATAAATCATCTAAAAAAGTTGAGTTATATCCATACGCTCAAATTACAAGAAATATCAAGCCAAAAGATTTACAAGATTTTTTTATTTTACATGAAGGGTTTATTGGGGTCTTAGATGAGGAATTAAAAGAAGATGGTTACAAAGATATAGAAGAGAAAAAAATAACAAGAGTGGCAGATAAAGGGTGGATTGGTATAACTGACAAATACTGGATGACGGCACTTGTACCTGAATCTGGAGAAAATTTTAAATCAACTTTTTTGTATCAAGATGCTTACAAAGCTAATTTTTTACTAAACAAACCAAAAATTATTGAGCCTTCTTCAAAAATTAATACTGAAATTAAAGTCTTTGTAGCTGCGAAAGAAGTTCAGACTATTGATGCTTATGCAGAAAATGAAAAAATAGAAAAATTAGATTTAATTATTGACTGGGGTTGGTTTTATTTTTTTACCAAACCACTTTTCTTTGTTGCTGATTATTTTTTTAAATTATCTGGAAATTTTGGAGTTGCCATTATTATTATTACAATAATTATAAGATTAACTTTTTTTCCTCTAGCAAATTATTCATTTAAATCAATGGCAAAAATGAAAGCTGTTCAGCCAGAAATGACTAGACTTAAAGACTTGCATAAAGACGATAAAGTTAAATTACAGCAGGCTATGATGGCTTTATATAAAAAAGAGCAAATTAATCCTGCTTCAGGATGTTTGCCTGTTTTAATACAAATTCCTTTCTTTTTTGCAATTTATAAAATGCTATTCATCTCCTTGGAAATGCGACATCAGCCATTCTTTGGCTGGATAAAAGATCTATCTGCTCAAGACCCTACATCTTTGTTTAATCTTTTTGGTCTAATACCTTGGGATCCTCCAGGTTTTTTAGTTATTGGTATTTGGCCAATACTAATGGGCCTAACAATGTTTATTCAACAAAAATTGAATCCTGCGCCAACAGATCCGATACAAGCAAAAATTTTTATGTTCTTTCCAGTTTTTCTGACAGTAATTTTAGCTTCTTTTCCATCGGGATTGGTTTTGTACTGGACTGTTAACAACATTTTAACTATCGCTCAGCAATGGTTCATTATGAAAAGAACAAAAGTTAAAACAAATTAAATGGTTTCAAAAGAAGAATACCTAGAGAGTCTAAAATCATTTTGGCCAAAAAATGCACCTGATATTTCCCAAGTTCCTAAATATGTAAAGAAATATGAAAAAGAGGAAATTGTTATAAAGTGTGGGGGGAAAGTTTTAATAGATCCAGATTTATTTGATAAATTTATAGAAGATGTGTCTGTCCTTCACAAGCTAGGTTTAAAAATTATCATTATTCATGGCGGTGGACCAAGAATTAAAACAGAGCTAGCAAAATTAAATATTGAAAGTGAGTTCATAAACGGGCTGAGAGTTACTGATGAACAAACTATGGTAGTCGTCGAAAAGGCTTTGGTAGATTTTAATTCTGAAATTATAGAAAAATTAAGAAAAAAAAACTGCAATGTAGAGGGTTTAAATGTAAGTAAAAATAATGTCATTTTTGTAGAACAAGAAAATAAAAATCTTGGTTTTGTTGGAAAACCTAAAATAATATTAAAAAAAAAAATTCAAGCTGTTATAGAAAAAAATTTTATACCTGTTTTATCGCCGATGGGTAAAGATAACCAAGATTTAAAGTACAATATAAATGCTGACACCGCTGCAGCAGCGGTTGCTAAAAGTTTAAAATCTAGAAGACTGCTTCTTATGACTGATGTTGAGGGTGTTTATGATAAAAATAAAAAACTCATTAATGAAATTAAACCAGATGAAGCAAAAAACTTAATTGATAAAAAAATAGTTCAAGGTGGAATGATTCCTAAACTTTTGAATTCAATAGATGCGATTGAAAATGGAGTAAGGGGTGTAGTAATTATTGACGGAAGGAAACTTCACTCTATTCTTTATGAAATTTTTTCTGACGAAGGTTCAGGTACGCTTATAAGAAAATGAAAGAATTAAATAAAATAAAGTATTGGCTTTTTGATTTAGATAATACTCTTTATTCTGGTGACACCAAAGTATTTGATCAAGTTGATAAAAAAATGTCTTTTTATATTTCTAAAAAACTAAATATAAGTTTAAAAGAGGCAAAAAAAATTCAAAAAAATTATTTTCATGAATATAATACAACGCTAAATGGAATGATTAAAAACCATAAAATTGATGCAGAAGAATTTCTTGATTTTGTTCATGATGTAGATTTAAATTTTCTTAAAAAAGATCCTGACTTGAAAAATGAGATTTCTAACTTAATAGGCAAAAAATATATATTTACTAACGGATCTAAAGCTCATGCTAACAATGTTACTAAAAGAATAGGTATAGAAAATCTTTTTGACGGTGTTTTTGATATAGTTGACTCGGACTTTATCCCTAAACCATCGATTGAACCTTATAGAAAGATTATTCAAAAATATGGTATAGATCCAGAATATTGTATATTTATAGAAGATATAGCCAGAAATTTAAAACCTGCACATGAATTAGGAATGAAAACAGTTTGGATTAAAAATGATGAACCTTGGGCAGCAAAGTTTTCTAACGAAAGCTTTGTTAATTACAAAATAGATAACCTGTCAAACTTTTTAAGGAGTATAAATGAACAGTAAAGAAGTTGAGTCAATAATAGAGGAAGCTTGGAATCAAAAAGAAAAAATTAATAAAAACTCTGATCAAAAGATTATTAATGTAATAAATCAATCAATAAAAGATTTGGACTCTGGAAAAGTAAGGGTTGCTGAAAAGATTAATGGAAAATGGATCACTCACCAGTATTTAAAGAAAGCGATTATGTTAAGTTTTAGAATTTATGAAATGGAATCTTTGAGTGGACCTTATAGTAGTTGGTATGATAAATCTCACTTACTAAAAGGAAAAACATCTGGCTGGACTAAAAAAGATCATGAAAATGCAGGATTTAGAATGGTTCCAAATTCTCCAGTTAGAAAAGGAACTTTCATAGGAAAAAATGCTGTTTTGATGCCATGCTTTATAAATATCGGTGCCTATATTGATGAAGGTACAATGATGGATACTTTTTCAAGGGCAGGTAGCTGTTGTCAAATTGGTAAAAACTGTCACATATCTGCTGGATCTGGTGTAGGAGGTGTTTTAGAGCCGGCTCAAGCTTTACCAACAATTATTGAGGATAACGTTTTTCTTGGAGCCATGTCGGAAATTGTAGAAGGTGTAATTGTCGGAGAAGGTTCTGTAATTAGTATGGGGATGTTTATTGGTCAGTCTACAAAAATTGTAAATAGGCAAACTGGTGACGTTACTTATGGTAAAATACCTGCCTATTCTGTTGTTGTGCCAGGATCACTACCAGATAAAAAAAAACCAGGTGGTCCGTCATTGAATTGCGCAGTTATAATTAAGCAAGTTGATGAAAAAACTAGAAGTAAAACTTCAATTAATGATTTGTTGAGAGATTAATGAAAAAATTTAATGAACTTCAATTATCAAAAGACCTTATAAGCTTTCCAAGTGTGACACCAATTGATGCGGGAGCAATAAATTATATATCTAAAAAATTAAAACAGTTAGGATTTGTTTGTAAAATTTTAGAATTTAAAGACAAAAAAAATCCACCTATAAAAAACCTATATGCAAGATTTGGAAATAGACAGCCTAACTTGTGCTATGCGGGTCATACAGATGTCGTGCCCCCTGGAAATATAAACGATTGGACTGTAAATCCCTTTAAACCAAAAATAAAAAATAATCATTTAATTGGAAGAGGAGCTAATGATATGAAAAGTTCTATAGCATGTTTTATAGCTGCGGTTAGTAATTTTTTAGAAAAAAATAAAAAAATTGATGGATCTATCAGTTTTTTAATCACAGGAGATGAAGAAGCTCAGGCTGTAAATGGTACAAAAAAAGTAGTTGATTATTTAATAAAAAAAAAAGAAAAAATTGATTTTTGTATTGTAGGAGAACCTACGAATCCAAAAAAATTGGGAGAAATGATTAAGATAGGTAGAAGGGGTAGTTTATCTTGTGAGTTGGAGATTCAGGGGACCCAAGGTCATGTCGCTTACCCTCACCTCTCAGAAAATCCAATAAATAGCTTAATTGCTATATGTAAAAAACTCAAGGAAAAACCTTTGGATAAAGGAAATAGACACTTTCAGCCTTCTAACTTAGAATTTACAACTATAAACGTTGATAACCAAGCTCACAACGTAATTCCTGCTAGAGCAAAAACTAAATTTAATATCAGATATAATAACTATCATAGTTCGGTAAGTTTAAAAAAAAAGATAAATTCAGTAGTTAGATCAATTTGTAAAAAAAATAGAACAAAATATAAAATTAATTTTTTGGTTACAGGAGACTCTTTTATCACTCAACCAAACTCTACTATTCATATGGCAAAAAAAATAATAAAAAAAATTACAAAAATAAATCCCGTTTTTTCAACAACTGGTGGGACATCAGATGCAAGATTTATAAAAAAAATTACACCATGCCTTGAATTTGGATTGGTAAATAAAACAATGCACAGAGTAGATGAATGTGTCTCTTTGAAGGATTTAAGAAGTTTAACGAAAATTTATTATGAAATTTTAGTTAAATACTTTAAATAAAATTATCATGCAGAACATTGCAATACACGAAAAGATAATTTTAGTTATTATTACAAGTTTAATATTCTTGTCGTATGTTGTTGGATTTACATTTAGTGAAAACTCCGCTGGAGGAGCTATTGTTGATTTCGAACACACAAAAAGAAACATTTTAGCTTTTAAAAATAATAGTTTTTTAGATGCGATAAACCTAACAACAACTAAAAATACTGAGATTTATCAGAGCACAAGAACACCAGGATTTTATGTGTTTAACAAATACTTAAATCCATTTACAAATAATGTTCGTCTACATCAAGCTTTTATAACTGTACTTTCATTATTAATTCCAATTCTTTTTTTTTTAAATTTAAAAATTAAATTTAAAAATACAAATCTTTATTTCTTAATATTTACATCATCTGTAATACTTTTAAGTCCCTATTTAAGATCTAGTGCTTTTTGGGGAATAGAAGAAAATTTTGGAATAGTTATGGTTGGCTTTTCAGCCTTATTTTATCAATTATATAAAGAATCTAATTCTAAAAACTATGAAATCATTTATTTGATTTTATTAGCTTTGTTTAGTTCGCTTTGCGTTTATTCAGATCAGAAACTTGTTATAATTCCATTTATATCTTTATTGCTTGTAAAAACACTAAATAAAAGTATTTACGATAAATTATTTTTAATACTTTTGTACATTATTTTTTCTATTCCTTTTATTTACTTAATAAAACTATGGGGCAATATCACTCCTACAGGTGACGGTACTAGAAGAGGTATCGATGTGTTAAGTCTTAATCTAAATTACCACTATATCGGTTACGGCACTTCAATTGTGGGTTTTTATCTTTTTCCATTTTTTTTCTTATTAAATGATAAAAAAAATATTTTATTAAATTTATTTAAAAATAAAGTTAACTATTTATTAATAATTTTTTTCATTTTTTATTTAATTTATTATCTATTTTTTTATGACATAGGTAGTTTTTTTCGTGAAGGTGGTGGTGTATTCCAAAAGTTTTCAATTCTATTTTCAAAGTCTTTTCTTGTTCAAAAAATTATTCTTAGTTTGATTTTTTTATCTTCGTGGATTTTGATCTTAATTTTTTCGAATAAAAGCTTAATGAATTTCTTAATCCTAGCTATATTGCCACTTTTATCAATATTTATTTCACCAGCACTATTTCAAGAATATTTTGATCCTCTAATATATTTTTTAATTTTGATTTATTTAAAAAAAGAATTTTTTTTTAATTTGCCACGTTGTTTTTTTGTTTTTTCTTATTTTTCTTTATTTTTATTTATAGGCATTATTTATTATAACTAATTTTTATACTGAACAACCTATCTTTCTTTATTTCTTAAAAACTTAATAACTTTAATTAATTCGTAAATAATTAAAAAACTATTAAAAGAAAAAAATTTAATACTAGACTCACTTCTAATTTTATACTTTATAGGAATAAAAAATAATGACATTTTATTTTTCATGAAATATGAAATTAATTCTAAATCTAAAAAAAACTTTTTCGATACAAAGGTAATATTTTTTAATTTATTAAAATTTTTAAACCCTTTAAGACCAGCCTGAGTATCTAAATTTTTTTTTTCTAGATTAAGACTCAAATTAATTATTTTGCTTATTAAATTACCAATAAATAATCTAGAAAATTGGTAGATAGAAAAATTCTTATTTTTAACTTTACTTTTTTTATTTCTTCTATCGATAGTGACAAAATCATAACCCGCTCTAAGTTTATTAACTAATAAATTAAATTTATCAAAATAAGGTAGATCACAATCAATTAATATTATTTGTCGTAGTTTCGCTTTCCTGATGCCTTGTCTAATTGCAAAAGACTTTCCATGATTTTTATTTAAATTAATTATTGTGATTGACTTCTTTTTAATTTTTTTTATTTTATGATAGGTATTGTCTGTACTGCCGTCATTGATTAAAATAACCTCATTTTTTACTTTCAATTTATCTATTTTTTTTATTAATAAACTTATATTTTTAATTATAAATTTTTCAGCATTGTAACATGGAACTATTATTGATATCGAATTCATATTTAATTGATTAAATAAGAGTATAATGCTTTTTATTTATTATCAAATTACAAATTTTAAAATAATTAATTATGAAAAATCAAGTTTCAATTATTCTTCCTAATTATAATAGTTCTCAAACTATTATGGCTACTGTTAATTCAATACTAAAACAATCTTATAGTGATTGGGAACTTATAATTGTAGATGATTGTTCTAATCATGAAACTAAAAAGATCTTAAGTAAATTAAAAAATAAAAAAATAAAAATTTTTTATCTAAAAAAAAATCGAGGCGCAGCTTATTGCAGAAATTTTGGAATTAAAAAATCTAATTCAAACTTTTTAGCTTTTATTGACTCAGATGATTTGTGGTACAAAAATAAGTTAAAATTACAAATTAACTTTATGAAAACTAATAATTATTTTTTTACATACACAGACTACAAAACATTTAAAAAAAATCATCACCTAAAATATAATGTAAAACCACCTAGAAAATTTTGGTTTAATTCTTTTATTAAAAATACTTCTATAGGAACAAGTACAATGATCGTAAAAAGATCTTTAGCTACAGGAATAAAATTTCCTTATACTCTAATTTGTGAAGACTATTATTATAAATGCCAACTTCTTAAGAAAATAAATTTTGCATATTGTTACCCACGTTGTTTAACAGAATATCAAATTAGGAAAGGTTCGTTACAAAGCAATCGTGCAAGAAATCTGTTCTGGATTTGGAAAATTAATAAAGATTTAAATCGACTAGATTTTTTTAAGAATTTAACTTCCCTTTTTTTTATTTCATTAAATTCGATAAAAAAATACGGTTTTAGATAGGCAAATTTAATAGTAAACTTTAAATAAATATAATCCATTAGCTGGTGCTGGTGGAGCACAATTTGCTCTTTTTCTTGACATAATATTTTTTTTTAATTTTTTTAAACTCCATCTCCCTTCTCCAACATACTTTAAACAACCTACCATCGATCTTACTTGCTGTTGCAAAAAAGATTTTGATTTAAATACTAAAATTATTTTCTCTTTAGACTTAATTACTTTAACCTCATCAATAGTTTTAATGGGTGATTTAGCATTACATGATGAAGATCTAAAAATTGAAAAATCCTTTTTTCCTTTAAGTAATTTTGCAGCTTTTTTGATTAAGTTAATTTTTAAATTAGATCTTATGTGCCAAGCTCTATTAAAATCTAAAGATAATGGAGCTAATCGATTTTCTATAAAGTATCTATATTCCCTTTTTTTTGCACTAAATCTAGCATGGAAGTTTAAGTTTTTTTTTTTAATTTTTAAAATTGATATTTTTTTTTTGTTTAAAAAAAAATTAACTGAATTTAAAAATAAAAATTTATTACTTATATTTGATTTTAATAAAAAATGTGCTGATTGGCCCATAGCATGAACGCCTGTATCTGTTCTTCCAGAACCATATATTTTAATTTTTTCTTTTAAAATTTTAGTAAAAATTTTTTCAACAGTTTGCTGGACAGAAGGCCCATTTTTTTGCTTTTGCCATCCTACAAAATTAGTTCCTTCGTATTCTATTGTAATATGATAATTAAACATTATTTGACCAGCTCACCTACTCTAAATTTAATGCCTGGTAAAAAATCTTTTAATAACAATCTATTCTTCCCCTCTCTTTGAATTTCTAAAATTTTTAAGGATTTATCTCTACAAGCTATTGTAAAATTATTATCTAATATAGTGCCAGCTAATCCTTTTTTTTCAAGTATCGAGGCATGCCATATTTTATATCTAATTTTATTATACTCGAACCATGCCCCTGGATTTGGATTTAAACCATTAATTTTTCCTATAATATTTTTAGCATCTTTATCCCAATCTATTTTACTCTCTTCTTTTTTAATTTTATTAGCATAAGTAGCAAAATCATGTTGTTGTTCAGTAAATTTTGCATTATTCCCAAAAATATCATCAAGAGCTTCAATAATATTTTCAGAACCAATTTTTGATAATTGTTCAGAAATTTTACCACTTGTGTCATAGGGTTTTATATCTATTTTAATTTTTTTCATTACTGGACCAGTGTCTAATTTCTCAGTAATCTTCATTATGCTAACACCTGTTTCTCTATCTAAATTCATGATTGCTCTTTCTATTGGCGCCGCCCCTCTCCATTTTGGTAATAGGGATGCATGAATATTCACGAATCCATGTTTTGGTACATCAAGATAACTTTTAGGTATCAGTTGTCCATAAGCAACCACAACTACTATATCTGGATTTAAATTTTTAAAATAATCAAATTCCTCTTCATTTTTCAAGTTGTTAGGATTTCTAACTCTTAAATTAAAATGTTCTGCACTTTTTTGAACTGGGGAAGAATTTAATTTGTAACCTCTTTTAGACTGCTTTGGAGGTTGAGTATAAACACAAGAAATTTTAAATGATGATTTTACTAATACTTCTAATGTAGAGACTGAGAACTGAGGTGTTCCCATAAAAATAATTTTATGTTGCATTAGTTTGTTAAATTTAAACCACTATTCTTTCTAATGCTTTTTTTTGTTTTGAAAGTTTTTTAACAATAAAATTTTTTTTTAATTTTGATAAATAATCTATAAATAAAATACCTTCCAAATGATCCATTTCATGTTGTATACAGGTAGCTAAAAGACCTTCAGCTTTTAATTCTTTTTTATCACCATGATAATCTAAATAGCTAATGTGACATTGATTCGGCCTATCTATTTCAGCAAATTGACCCGGCACAGATAAGCATCCCTCTTCATAAGTAGAATTATTTTTTGATTTAATGATTATTTTTGGATTAACAAAATATATAGGTTCTTTTCTTTCTTTTTTTGATAAATCAATGACTATAACTCTTTTTGGAACTCCAACTTGTATAGCTGCTAATCCAATCCCAGGTGCTGCATACATAGTGTCAAGCATATCGTCCATTAATTTTCTAACTTCATCATCAACTTTTTCGACCTCTTGAGATATCTGTCGTAAAAAAGGATCTGGTTCAATTAAAATTTTTCTAATCATCAATGATATTATATTAAATTTTACTTCTCTCTGGAAGAGCCGTAATTAAAATTTTATTACTATATTTTTTTAATCCTGATTTTATTAATAAATGATTGATAAAATAAATAGTTTGATCGTCTAAATCTAAAATTTCATCTTCACCTACTAACTCTACTATTCTTAACAGTAACATACCTATTTCCTTATTTTTTCCAAAATTTATTAATTCTATAGGAGGTGAATTTTCTTTTATAATTTTATTTTTCATAAGCTCTATTGGAATAGTAATACCATCAGCTTGTAAAGATTCAAAAAGTATTATGTCTTTTAAAGAAATTTTATATTTTTTATTTTTTTTTATTTTTTTATGAACACTCTCAATTTCTTTATTCAATTTTTTTTTTGAAATATTATTTTCTGTATAAAAGGCTAAAATTTTTGAAGTATGATAATTGTTATTACTATACTTTATTTTTCCAGGTTCATATTTTACTTCATAAATAGTGTTTTCTGATACTAGTTGTTGATAAGCAGGTGGTATTTCATCTTGATCTAAAGCTTTTAGCTCCTTGTCTAAATATTTCTTAGATAAATTTAATAACTTTTCTTTTTTAAATAGATCATTTAATAAAAAAATATATCTTAATTTTGTTTCAATATTATCTGTCAGTAAAATTTTTTGATAAATTAGAGCTCTTGCACTTATAACATCAAGCGTAAGGTAAACTTCTTCTGTTTTTAAAAAGTCATTAAAATTAAATTTTACATTTTTGTAAATTTCAAAGATATATGAAATTGGTAAAGAACCATTGTTAGCAGCATTTTCTAATTCTTTAATTTGATCTTTATTTTCAAGGTTTTCAATTTTAAATAAATTTGCAGCTGTTAAATAATTCCAAATTTTTATATTTGTTTTTTTGTCAGGGTTGTAAACAAATTCTGGAATAGTTATTGAAGATAAATAAAAATTTAAAAGATTGGTATCATCAATTTTTTCATCTAATTTTTCAGTTAGTCCTAAAAGATAATCAATTTTTTTATCAAAAAACTTGTTTGATAAATTTTGCTCTCTTAACACATCAAGTATTAATTGGGCCTCGTCTTTTTTATCATTTCTAATCAAACAAATGATTTTAAATTGATCTAGATATGAATCTTTTACATCCTTGCTTATCAGTGAGATATTTTGACAAGCATTAATCAGATTTGCTTTTGAGATATTTTCATCAACTAAATATTTAATAACTTTTTTTTTATTCGGAAATTCGTTATTTCTGTTTAAAAAACTTGCTATAAGATCATCTTTTTTGTTTTTAATAAGCCAGTCAAATTTATAATTTATAAATTCTTTATCAGTCATATTTTGACCTGGCAGTTTAGCTATAGTAAATAAAGTATTTACAAATAACTCTTCAGCAAAATTAGAGAGTTTAATTTTATTAATTCTTTCAATTGTGTCTTTAACTCTAGTTCCTTCTGAATTTACCCACATATCTATAGTCAAGTCATTTTCTGCAGGATCAAATATCCCATAAATTAAGTTGTTACTTACATCTAGGTTATTCGAGTCAATATTGATTTCTTTAGGCTGTGTTAAATTAATATTAATTTTTGACTCAGGCTGCTCTAGGGAAACATCAATTGAGTCTTTTTTATCTGTATTTGTTTTTAAATTTTCTTTTTTCCAGATATCAATACTATCTTCTGATGCAAGAGGTGTAACAAAAATAAATAAAATTAGAGAGAGAAAAAGCTCTTTATTTAAGTTTAATAATTTCATTGGTAATATTTTTTTTAATCTCTTCTTTTGGGGCTGGAAAATTAAATTTACTCAGTAAAAATAAGACCAATAAAAAAGCTAGAACATATAAAAAAAAATTAAATATTTTTTTTTTAGTTGAAACTCTTGAGCTAAAACGACTATTGTTATTAAATTGCATAGTATTTAAATATATTTAAACTGAATAAATAAGACAAATTTATGATAAATCAAATTATAAATCAGGAAATTAATTGAAAAAAAACCTTACTTTAACTGGAATGATGGGTGTTGGTAAGTCAACCATTGGTAAATCACTCTCAAAAAACCTATCTATGGAATTTATCGACATAGACAAGATAATTGAAAAAAAACTTCAACTTACTATCCATGAAATTTTTCAACGAAAAGGGGAGATTTTTTTTCGAAAATTAGAAGAAGAAATTACACTTGAGCAAATTGAAAAAAAAAATAAAGTTATATCCTTAGGCGGAGGAGCTTTTATGAATGAAAAAATCCGAAGTTATGTTATTTCTTATACAAAAAGTTTCTGGCTTCATATAGACATTAATCAGCTAGAAAAAAGGCTTGATATTTCAAAAAAAAGACCCTTGTTAACCAATAAAAATATTGGGTTAACTTTGAAAAAGATTTTTAATGAAAGAAAAAATATTTACGCTCTTGCTAATCATAAGATTGATTGTAATAATTTAACTACTAATTTAATTATAAATAAAATAATCAAACTTTATGAAAATGACTAAATTAAAAGTTAATAATTTAAACTCAAAATACTCTATAATAATTGGTAGAAATATTTTAAATCGAACTTCAAATCAAATTAAAAAAATATGTCCCGGAGCTCAAAAAATTGCCCTAGTGGTTGATAAAAATGTTCCACTAAAATTTAAGAATAAACTTAAAAACAATTTAAAAAAATATAAAGTTTATATCTTTGAGTATACTGTAAACGAAAAATTTAAATCCTTTATTAATGTAAATAAATTGGTAGAGAAATGTCTTGCTAATAATTTTAATCGAAATGATATTTTAATATCTCTAGGTGGAGGTATTTTGGGTGATTATAGTGCTTTCGCTGCCAGCATAATTAAAAGAGGAATAAATTTTATAAATATCCCAACTACACTATTAGCTCAGGTAGACTCATCAATAGGTGGAAAAACAGGAGTGAACTCTAAACGAGGAAAAAATTTAATAGGATCATTTTACCAACCTAAATTGGTTATTTCAGATATTGAAGTTTTAAAAAGCTTACCTCAAAGAGAATTAGTCTGTGGTTACGCTGAGATTTTAAAACATTCTTTAATTTTAAAAAGTAATTTTTTTAATTGGCTTAATATTAATTCAAACAAATTATTGAAGAACAGAAATTCAAATTTATTAAAAAAAGCTGTGGTTGAAAGCTGCAAAATAAAGCTTCACTTCGTTAATAAAGATGTTTTTGAAAAAAATATAAGAATGATTCTTAATTATGGACATACATTTGCACATGGAATTGAAGCACAAAATAATTATTCAAAAAGAATTAATCATGGAGAAGCTGTAATTATGGGAATGATGATGGCTACTAAACTTTCTTATTTAAAAAAAATATGTAGCTTAAAAACTCTTAATCAATTAAAAAATATTTATGACTCTAATCATTTAAAGTATGATATTAAAAAATTTTTTAAAAAAAATGAATATAATCAAATTGCTAATTATATGTCTGCAGATAAAAAAAATAATGATAAAAAAATTAATCTTATTTTATTAAAAAAAATTGGTCAGACAACAAAGCCGAACGCTTATAAAATTTCTTCCTCAGAGTTAAAGAGAGTATTTAATAATATTATTTAATTCTAATCTCTAAGGCGTGAATTTTAGTTTTTAACTCATTTGAGAGAATATTCATGATTTCTCTTTGTGCTTTTATTTTATCCAAAGATTTTAAATAAACAGATTCAATTTCAAGTCTTAGATGATACTTTTCAGCATCAAATGATTTATGTTTTTGGTGATACTTACTATTATCTATAATTGAAATAATTTCAACTTTAATGTTTTTTTTTATCTTATCTTCTATAAGCTTTAAAAAATCATTCATATATTTTTAATTTACTATATAAATACTTTTTTAATATGAAAATTATATGTGATTGGGAAAATTGTGATCAAACAGGAAGCTATAAAGCACCTTTAGAAAAGGATAATAGTAGAAAATATAGATTACTTTGTTTAAAGCACATCAAGCTTTTCAACAAAAAATGGAATTATTTTTCAGATATGTCAGACCAACAGATCGAATATTTTATAAAATCAGATTTAACTTGGCATAAAGCTACCAAAAGCTTTGGCTCATCTGAAAATTTTTTTAATATTCTTTGGAACAACGCTTTAGAAGATAAGTTAAATATTTTTAAGTCATCTGGTTTCAAGGAATACTCTAGAACTCAATTAAGTAGTACAGACAGAGATGCTTTAGATATTATGGACTTAAAATACGATAGTAAATGGGAAGAAATTCAAAAACAATTTAAAACACTTGTCAAAAAATTTCATCCTGATAAAAACCAGGGCAGTAGAAAATTTGAAGATAAGCTTAAAAAAATAACCTTAGCTTATAGTCAGCTTAAAATGACAATGAAAAAAAAATAATGACTAATTTATCGACTTTAAAAAAACCAGATATTAAAATATCTGTAAGACAAACTTTTGGTATAGAAACAGATATGGAAGTTGATGCTTTTTCAAAAAAAAATGAATTTGTTCCTAAAATTGATCAAGATTATAAATTTGATAGAGATACGACTTTAGCAGTACTTTCAGGGTTTGCGTTTAATAAAAGAGTTTTAATTCAGGGCTACCACGGAACAGGAAAATCAACCCATATAGAACAAGTGGCTGCAAGATTAAAC
>MDTG01238488.1_pt1 | contig 18400 bp, 17 predicted proteins | sample 811421 | NCBI WGS metagenome assembly MDTG01 (sample SAMN05326645, study PRJNA326480) | marine metagenome | isolation source: seawater | place: Pacific Ocean: South East | collected 2011 | reverse complement strand
TATTTCGGTTTTGCTTTTAAACTTTCGGCTTTAAGCTTTTTAATCGTAGCAAGTATGACAGATTTAATCACTAGAGAATTCTCAGTATTTATTGAAAAAAATGATCGAAAAAGCCTCATTAAATATTATTCAATAATTATACCTCTATTATTTTCCCTCATGTCATTTATATCAATCTTTTTATTTACTTTTTCAAAAGAGATAACCTTGCTGATTGCTGGAGATGATTACATGTTAGCTAGTTCATCAGTTGCTATCATGTTGTTGTATCCCATACATCAAACATTTGGTAGGTTAAACGATGCAATTTTTTTTGCTTCAGGAAAAACAGCTCTATACAGAAATATTTCAATCTCTATTAGTATCTTTGGTTTCCTCCTTACAATACTCCTTGTCACACCATTTTTTAATATTGGTTATAATTTAGGAGCTTATGGATTATCTATAAAAATGATTTTAGCTACTTTGATAGGTACAAATATCAATCTTTTTGTTATATCTAAGTATTTGATGTTATCTTATTTACAGAATTTTTTTCTACAAATTAGAATATTATTTTGTTTCGGTATTATTTCTCAATCTGTTAAATATTTACTTTTTAAGTTAATTGTTGGTAATACACTAATAGTCTGTTTATTAACATTTTTAGTTTACACAGCTATAATTGGGGTGGTTTTATTCTTTTTTCCAGCATTTACATTTCTCAATAAAAAGGACCAACAAAATGCATATAAAATTTTAAAGTCCTTTAATTTTAGAACTCTAAATAAACGATATAAATAAAATTTAATGAGCACAAAAAAAACAGAAAATATTATAGATGAATTAAACTCAATATTTATTGACACATTATCTGATTTAAATATCAATCTTAGATTAGATACAACAGCAGCAGATATTGAAGGATGGGACTCCTTGAGGCACATTGAATTAATTATCAATATAGAAACATATTACTCTATAAAGTTTACAACAAGGGAGATTATGAGTTTTGAAGACATAGGTAGCTTGGTTAATCTGATTAAAAAAAAGATTGATTTTTAAACTTTCATTATACTAGATAACAATGTTATTTACCTCCTTATCTTTTTTAGTATTTTTGCCTATTTGTGTTTTTGTTTTTTATTCTACTGTAGATAAATATAGAAGCTTCACACTATTAACCGGGAGTGTGGTATTCTATTCATGGATTAATCCTCTTAATTTATTCTTTTTGCTTAAGGTAATTATAATTAATTACTTTTTTTCTTTGCAAATCCATAGTGCTAAAGATTCTCATCAAAAAAAATATTTATTAATTCTTTCTATTTTATTAAACTTTTCTTCCTTACTGGTTGTTAAATATTATTCGTTTATTACAGAAAATATAGCGGCAACTTTATCAATAATTGGTATCTCTAACCCATTCCCCGAATTTTCATTTATTATACCAATTGGATTATCATTCTTTAGTTTTCAAGCATCAGGTTATACTATAGATGTATATCTGGGCAAAATTAAACCAGAAAAAAATATAATTATTTTTTCAAACTATATTTCATTTTTCCCTCAATTAATAGCTGGACCTATCGAACGAGCCAAAAATTTAATCCCCCAAATTAAAAGCCCAAAATACTTGAGTTATGAAAATATGTCCATTGGATTTAGGTTGATTGTATGGGGTGTATTTAAAAAAATTGTTATTGCAGATAGATTGGCCATATTGGTAAACACCGTTTATAATGATGTAGAAAATTTTAGCGGAATGACATTATTGATTGCTACCTTATTTTTCATTTTTCAGATTTATTGTGATTTTTCTGCATACACAGACATAGCAAGGGGTGCGGCTCGATTATTTGGTATAGTCTTAATCAAAAATTTTGACTACCCATACATATCAAAAAGCATAACAGAGTATTGGAAGAGATGGCACATATCATTAACAAGTTGGTTAACCGATTACATATACGTACCTATAGCATTAAATAAAAGAGCTCTAGGTATATTTGGCATTATTCAAAGCATGATAATTACATTTTTGATTAGTGGTTTGTGGCATGGTGCTGGATGGACATTTATTATATGGGGATTAATACACGGTTTAGTTTTATCTGTTGAAATAGGTTTTAAAAAATTACAATTTAAAACAGAGGCTATACCAGATATCTTTAAAACCTTTTATGTATTTTTTATTCTAATTATATCAAATATCTTTTTCAGAGCAATAAGTGTTAATGATGCTTTCGTTATAATTCAAAAAATTGTATTAGATATTCCAATCTTTGTCTCTTTGCTATTAAATGAAGGTATCCTCATGGCGTGGAAGTTTATAAAAGGTGTAGGTATAGGCATGACCTCAGTAGAAGTTATATTTTCCATCTTTTTAATCATTGGATTAGAGATAGTTCAGATGATTTATAGATTTAATAAATTTAAATTATTCTATTTTAATAATACTCCCACAAGAATTATTTCATATTTTCTAATTTTATTTTTCATTTTATTCTTGGGTGTTTTTGAAGAAGAAAGTTTCATTTATTTTCAGTTTTAATGAGGTTATAATTTTGAAATTAAGGGTTATGAAAAGGATAGTTGCTTTAGCGGTATGTTTTATTGTACTTGAAATATTTTTGATGTTTAATTCTCAAAATTTTTTCATCAAAGATTATCAATTACAGAATTCTATCAAAAACTTTGAAGTTCGCAAAAATGAAATTGAATTATTATTTTTGGGGGCCTCAGGTGTTTATGCTGGAGTTAACCCCGACAACATAAAGATAAATAACTTTAAAGTACACAATTTTGGATTTCCATCGGAGTCAATACAAACCACCTACTATAAGATTATCCACTACTTAAACAATAATGACCTAAAAAAATTAAAATTGGTTGCTATTGAAATTCGTAAAGGGTATCTCTATGAGACAAACAAATTGTCTGTAACAAAAGATTTAAATTATTCCCAATTTTATGACTTATCAGATATATTGTTGGTAAATGGGCTAAAGGAAGCGCTGAGTGTACTCTTGCATAAAAGTAATATATTCAGGCTACGAAAAGACTTTATTAATCAATTCAAAATTAATATGGTGATTAAAGAAGAGAGAATTGAAAAAAACGGTTATGCATTCAGAAAAAATCAGATAAATAGAAAATATTTAAAAGAACAAACAAACTTTCTCCTCAATCTTGCCAAACGAGGACTGGATACCAAATGTCATCCAATACCAATTTATTATTATAAAAATTTAATAGAATTGTTACAGGAGAAAGGCATTCATGTCGTATTAATTCAATTACCTGGGGCTGGAACTATTTTGGATAATGAACAAAATAGTGGTTTATATGATCTTTCCGAGGAAAAAATATACCCGGTAATAGAAAATTACTTTAGTGATATTCCATTCTTTAATTATTCAAGTACAGATAATAAATGGACAATTAATGATTTTTCTGATAGAGGCCATTTAAATTATATTGGGGCAAAAAAATTGGGAAAGTTTATTGAAAATGATCTCAAAAAAATATTAGTTAAATAAAAAAGGAAAGTTTAATGATTAGAGTTGGAATAAATGGTTTTGGTAGAATTGGTAGAGCAGTATTTAGAAATTTAATTGAATATGAAGATATCGAGATAATACAAATAAATGATATCGATCCGAACATTGAGAACTTAGCCTATTTGTTAAAATACGATACACATTTTGGCAGGTTCAAATCAAAGGTTAATATCGAAGGCGATCACTTTAAAGTTGATGGAAAGAGTATTCTAATATCCTCTGGTGAGTTTATTGATAAAGTAAAATGGAAGAAAGTAATAGATATCATCATTGATTCTAGTGGTGTTTCATATAATATAAATGGATGCAAAAAAATGATTAATGATGGTTTAATTCAAAAGAGCATAATTACCCATAGTCCTGAAAATGTAGATGCCACAATAATAATTGGTGCGAATGAAGACCAGTATGATAAAAATATTCATCATGTAGTATCATCTAGCATTTGTGACGCAGTCGCTGTTTCGCCTATTTTAAGTTATTTAGATCATTTAGTTGATGTAGAACATTGTATGTTTACAACACTACACCCTTGGCTTGGCTATCAAAATTTATTGGATGGTAGTCTAAATTCTGTTTCAAATCCAGGGCACTTTTGGACGGATTATGCTCTTGGTCGCAATTCAACAGAAAATTTAATTCCAAAGCAAACTACTGCAGCAAAAGCGGTAAAAAAAGTCTTACCTGAATTTAAGAATAGATTAGATGCTATTTCATTCAGGGTTCCAACTGCCGTTGTATCGTGTTCAGATTTAACAATATCATTTAAAAAAAATATAAAAGTCGATCAGTTAGTTGAATATTTAAAACAATTTTCTAGAGATAATCAGTTCATACATTTTAATCATGAATCACTAGTATCTTCTGATTACAAGGGAACTAAATATGCAAGCATAATTGATGGACAATGGTTGAATATAAATAATAAATTATTAAAAGTAATATTATGGTATGATAATGAATATGGATATGCTTCTAGGGTATGTGAATTAACAAAATTTATCATGAGGAACTAGGCTGGTACATAAGAAATATTTATATTGTCTTGATTTTGATGGTGTAATTATTAATAGCGTTGATGAATGTTGTATAACAACATATAATTCATATTACAATAGTAATTATAGTGATATAAAATGTATTCCTAAAGATTTTGTCACTTATTTTAAAATGTATCGATATTTAATAGGGCCGGCAAAATATTTCTTTTTTATTTGTAATTCCTTTGAGAAAAATGCTAATCTAAAATTAGAAGATATTGTTAATAACCATCATTTTAAAAGTGTTTTATTAAAATTTGAAGATTCATTTTACAAAAAGAGATCGATACTAAAAAGTAAGCTTAATACCTGGTGTTCTCTTCATAGTGTATATAAAGAGTTTAATGATTTTTTGAAATCCTCTAATGACAACTTTGTTATTATTACAAATAAAGACAAAAGTAGTGTAAAGCAGCTTGCAGCACACTTTTCTTTTGATAACAGGATAATTGAAGTATTTTCGAAAGAGGACAGTCTTGATAAATGTGTTTTAATGAATAAAATTAAAATCAAATACAGTAGCTATTCATCATTTATCTTTGTTGATGACAATCGAGAAAATATTGCTCAATTAAAATCAATCAAAAATGTTAAATGCTACCAGCCTCTATGGGGTTATAACAATCAACACTCTAAAAAGGAAGATTTTCAAATCAGTTCTTTTAGCGATATACTTTTATGAAATATTGTAAGATATAGTTTTTTATTGAGATGAATCAAATACCTAGCTTTAATGATCTTAGAAAAATATTAGATGAGGAGAAACCCCCAAACTCCTCGAAGCTAAAAATAGCTATACTAGCAGACTTTTCCTCACAGTTATTAAAAGTTGCAATTGAGGGAATGGGTAAAGTTAATGGATTGCGTCTTCAAGTTTTTGAATCTGAGTTTGATCAAATTGATTTACAATTACTTGATAAAAAAAGTGAAATACATAAATTTGTGCCTGATTGGATTTTTCTTTTTCAAAGTAATATTAGACTCAAAGAAAAGTACTATAAATTTGATAAAAAAGAAGAATTTTCAAAACATATTTCAGAGGTAATTAGTAACTATAATGACATAGTCACAAAAGAAATCAAGGCAAACTGCATAATCACTAATTACTATAATGAGAAAGATGAGACATTTGGTTCCTTTTCTGCAAAAGTAGTACGAAGCTATGGTTTTCAATTGAGCAAAATAAATCTTAGTATACATGATCTAATCTTAAAAAGTAAAGAAACATATCTTTTAGATATTGCTGGACTAATATCACGTGAGGGAATCAAAAATGCAATTGATTGGAGGATGAATCTCAACGCTTCAATGCCCTATAGCATAAATTTTTTGCCTATCATTGCAAATGATGTAGTTAGCCTACTAAGCAATAAATTGGGAAGCATTAAAAAATGTGCCGTTGTTGACCTAGATGGAACAATATGGGGAGGGATTATAGGCGATGATGGTATTCAGAATATAGAAATTGGAGATCTTGGAATAGGTAAGGCATACAAAGAATTCCAATTCTGGCTTAAATCCTTAAAAGAAAGAGGAATAATTTTAGCCGTATGCAGTAAGAATGAGGAGAGAATCGCTAAAGAACCATTCAAGACGCATCCGGAGATGGTTCTTCAATTAGATGATATTTCTGTTTTTGTTGCAAATTGGAATAATAAAGCTGAAAACATAAAATATATTCAGGAAGTGCTTAACATTGGTTTTGATTCTATGGTTTTTCTTGATGACAATCCAATGGAACGTGATTTAATTAACAAGATAATACCAGAAGTGGCTGTGCCAAATTTACCAGAAGACCCGGTAGAACGTTTGTCGCATCTACAGGAAATTGATCTATTCTCTACCACATCATATACTGAATCGGATGCCGATAGAACATCTTATTATCAATCTGAAGCAGCTAGGATAGACCAAAAAATGTCATACAGTTCTATTGAGGAATATCTTGAGAACCTTAACATGGAGGCGCAAATAGAACGATTTGATAAATTTTATTTACCCAGAATCGCCCAATTGACTCAAAGAACGAATCAATTTAATCTCAGAACTAAAAGATATTCAGAACAAGATATTCAGCATATTATGGATAGAGATGATTACCAGACAATATATGTTAAGTTAAGAGATAAATTTGGCGATCATGGTTTAATAAGTATTGTTATTTTGACAGAAATCGATGATCATCTTTTTATAGAAAATTGGGCGATGAGCTGTCGTGTTTTTAATAGAGGTGTGGAAGCCCTTACGATCAATAAAATATTTATTATTGCTGAGGAATTAGGTTTTAAAAAAGTAATTGGAGAGTATCTGCCAACAGAGAAGAATGAGCTTGTTAGAGATCTTTTTAGTAATTTCAAGTTTAAGAATATTGGAAATAATAAATTTGAAAAACTAGTTGACGAACATGAAATTATTGAACATTCAATCAATGAAAAAAGCTTATGATATGTATAAAAAATTATTAATATGAATGAATTAATTTTAGTTACTGGCGCATGCGGTTTTGTAGGAAGGCATCTCTGCAATAAATTAAACTCGATGAACATCAGCGTACTAGGTATCGACAACCTATCCAATACTGAAGTTAATCAGCCGGATTTGAATTTTGAATTAATCATTGGAGATTTATCAGAAAAGGCTACATATAAAGAATTAGAAAAATTTCAAATTAATACCATTATCCATTGTGCAGCTCAGAGTTCTAATGAGCTTTCTTACTATAATCCTGATCTGGACCTAGCTTCTAATCAAATAGCAACTCTAAAGTTATTGGAATATTCTAAAAAGAATAATATAAAGAGATTTATGTTTACTAGTTCTATGAGTGTATATGGTGAACAAAATTCTTATCCAACCTCTGAAAATCATAAATACAATCCTCTAAGTTATTATGCAATTCATAAGGTTGCCGCAGAGCAATATGTTATGTTGTATAATAAATTTTATGATCTAAATACCACAATATTTAGGTTATATACAACATATGGTTATGGGCAGAATCTATCAAATCGCGATCAAGGATTATTAAGTATTTATATGAGTTATATAGTAAAAAATGAGCCAATAATTGTAAAAGGTTCTCTCGGAAGATTAAGAGATATAATTCATGTGGATGATGTTGTAAGTGCAATTATTTTATCTATGAAAAATGAAAATACGTTTGGCCAAGTATATAATTTAGGCTCTGGTGAGATACTTACAATAAAAGAGATAATTGAGAAACTTTGCGAACACTACAACAAAAGCACTGATTGTACCCTAATAGAAGAGCAGGGCACCATTGGGGACCCGCATACCACTCATGCAAATATTGAGAAAATTTCTAGAGCAATTGATTGGAAACCCAGTATAAAACCCTTAGAGGGCATAAGAAAAACTGTTGAGATGCAACTAAAGAAAACAACTAACAATGAAAGAATTTGACATTCGTCCAAAAAAACTATTTGAAGAATTTCTAGAAATATCAAAAAATGATATTAAAGATTATTTTTCATCTCATAATAAATTTGTCGATATAAATTGTCCAGCATGTAATTCTAAAGAATATAAAAAAGAATTTCTAAAAGATACTTTCCAATATGTTAAATGTTTTCGTTGCTCAAGTTTATTTGTGTCACCCAGACCCACTGAAGATATGATAAATAAATTTTATGCAGAGTCTCCCACAAGCAAATTTTGGGCGAATCGATTTTTTCCAGAAACGGAAGGTGCAAGGAAAGAAAAAATATTTCGTCCTAGAGCTAAGGCAATAGCTTCCCTTCTGAAAGAATTAAAATTTGAAAATAGGTTAATACTAGCTGACATTGGTTGTGGCTACGGATCATTCCTTGAAGAGATGAAAAAAGTTGGTATCTGTGATGAAATATTTGGCATTGAGCCAAGCGCTGAGTTAGCAGCATGCAGCCGTGCAAAAGGATTTAGAGTAATTGAAAAACCGCTTGAGATGATAAAAAATGATGAAATCAATGTTTCTTGCCTTACATCCTTTGAGCTTGTAGAGCATCTTTACAGTCCTTTGAAGTTCCTCAAAAACGTAAATGATATTTTAGACGAAAATGGAATCTTTATTTTTACAACGCTTACAATCAGCGGTTTTGATTTGTTATTGTTGGGTGAGAAATCAAAAAGTATCAGCCCTCCCCATCATATAAACTTTATGTCTACAGAAGGTCTTGTAATTTTATTGGAGAGAGCTGGGTTTGAAATTTTAAATATCGAGACACCTGGAGAATTGGATGTAGATATTGTGGAAAATATGCTCAGGGAAGATAAAAATATTAGTTTATCTAATTTTGAGAAATATTTTTTCAATAATAGAGATAAAAAAACAAAGAAAGAATTCCAAAAATTCCTTCAGAAAAACAAAATGAGTTCACATGTAAGAGTAGTTGGTCAGAAAAAACAAAATATATAATGAAATACGTTCGCTTTAATTATAAGGGGCATATAAGATATGGGATTATTGAAAATCATGATGTACGATTAATATCAAATGAACCATTTTCATCTTTCAAAAAATTGGATCAGACCATAACTTTAAAAAGTCTTAAAATTCTACCACCCACAAAACCAACAAAAGTAATTGGTCTTGGTTATAATTATAAAGATTTAGTAGGTCAAAAAGATAAATATGATGAACCTGTAATTTTTTTAAAACCATCTTCCTCAATTATTGGACACGGGCAATCAATACGATTACCAAGTAAGAGTAAAGTTTGGACTGAGGTTGAGCTTGCAATTGTAATTGGGAAAAAAGGGAGTAATATCTTAATTGAAAATGCTGAAAGTCATATTTTTGGTTATACTATTGGCAATGATGTGACAATGAGCAATATATTGGATAGAGATCACCACCTAGCAAGATCTAAAGGATTAGATACTTTTTGTCCACTAGGACCAATTATCGAAACTGAACTCGACACTAGTGATATAAAATTAAAAAATATAATTAATGATAAAATTTTACAAGACAGTAGTACGTCTAATAGAATCTTAAATGATAAAGAGATAGTGTCCTTAGTGTCATCTTTTATGACATTATTGCCCGGTGACATAATATTAACAGGAACACCAGCTAATGCCGAAAATTCAATAATAAAAAGTGGAGATACTGTAAAAGTATCCATCGAAGGTTTAGGAGAGTTGGTAAATAAAGCTTTATAATATGAGACAAGTAATTGTTATTCCTGCTAGGATGAGCGGTACAAGGTTACCTGGTAAGCCCCTTATAGAAATAAAGGGAAGACCCATGATATGGAGAGTTTGGAACCAATGTAAAAAAGTGATGAATCAGAAAAATATTTTTATTGCAACAGAAGATATCGAAATACAAAATTATTGTAAAGATGCAGGAATTAACTGCGTACTTACTGAATCTGCTAAATCTGCAATTGATAGAATTAAACTATTTAGCGATATTATTCCCGCTGATTCTTATCTCAATGTCCAAGGTGACGAACCTATCATAAACCCATCTGATATAGAGACATTAATAAAATACAATTTAGATCATCCCAGTAGAATAGTATTTGGAAAAACTGATGCAAATAGTGAAGAATTTAATGACTATTCAAAAGCTAAAGTAGTTTGCGATCTAAATGATAAATTACTCTATTCTTCTAGGGCTGGTATTCCGTTAGACAATAAAGGTAGTTATGTTAAGGCAAAAAGAGCTATCTGGATATATGCTTTTAACAAAAATGCCCTCGATGAATATTATAGGAACTCAGAAAAAACAATTTTAGATCAAATTGAGGATAATGAGATTCTTAGATTTTTGGAAATTGGTATGGATGTATACTCAATTGATATGATTGGTGACAGTTGGGCCGTTGATGAGTTGAAGGATATAAAGATAGTTGAAGATATTATTAATGAAAGAGAGAATATATGAAAATAATTTTAATACCTGACAGAATCGATGAAAAACCAGAAATAGAAAAAAGTATTTTTGGTCAAGGGTTCAAGATTATTACAGCTAATGCAAAAAAAGTCTCTGATATTGAAACCAATGTTTGGCAAAATGCAGATGCGATATTAGCTTGGCACGATTTGGTCTACGATGAATCTTTAATAAATAAACTATCAAAATGTAAAGTTATTGTACGTGTAGGCGTGGGGTTTGATAATGTTGACTTAGATGCGGCGAAAAAAGCCGGAATAATTGTTTCTAATGTGCCAGATTATGGTACCGAGGATGTTGCCAATCATGCTATGTCTTTACTATTAAGTCTAAATAGACAGCTTGGTAATTACCATGATAGAGTATTTAAATCAAAAATATGGGATTGGGATCTGGGTATGGGATTACAAAGATTAAATGATCTAACCCTTGGTGTAATTGGCTGCGGTAGGATTGGCACTGCATTGATTCAAAGAGCTAAGCCTTTTGGTCTAAATATTATATTTTATGATCCATATGTATCAACGGGTTATGAGAAATCACTGCAAGTGCAAAGAGCAATGGAGCTTGAGGAGTTAACTAAAATTTCTGACATAATTAGTTTCCATGTTCCCCTCAATTCTGAGACTAGAGCAATGGGGGATGAAAATTTTTTTTCTAACATAAAAAAACGTTGCACTATTATTAACACATCAAGAGGAGAAGTAATAAGCTTAGATAGTCTTTATAGAGCTATGAAAATTGGTAAGGTTTCTAAAATAGGACTAGATGTTTTAGAAGAAGAACCAATTAATTTAAATCACCCTATATTTAAATCTGTCTCTAATTCTGACGATTGGGTCAGGGGAAGAGTGATAATTACTCCACATTGTGCTTTTTATTGCAATGAATCTTTTATTGAGATGAGAGAAAAAGCAGCTTTTGAGGCCAAAAGAGTTTTGATTGGTGATTCTCCTCTCAATAGAGTGAATTAATGTCAGTATTAGATCTTACGAGACTTAATAAAAAAGAAATTAAGCATCTATCTAGAGTTAAAGAAAAATTATTAAAGCAATATGAGCAAGTGCTTAATGATATCTATAAATTGGAAAACCACCATTTTAACACCTATCTTAGCACTATTTTGAGTAGAGATCATTCACTCAGTTTATTATTTCCAAACATATGTTATTTTTATTTAGTCAAAGAGCTTTTAAAAGAAAAAAAATATAATATAATTATTTCTCCTAATTACCCGTTGGGTAGTCAAATTAAATATTATTTAAAGAGAAATGGGTTGAGTATAAAAGTTAAAAATAAATCATTTGTGTACTTTTTCTCTAATCTCATTTTTAAAAATTTTAAAGATCTTATCTACAATATAATTTATTCATTACAATCAATTTATTTTTCAGATATGAAAAGAAAAAAAACATATAGCAATGAAGGTTTAATTTTAATTGATACTTTTATTGTGCCAGAGGAAATCCAGAATGGAGACTATGTATCTAGGCACTATAATCATGATTCACTTTATGAACTGGCAACTCAGGAAGTCATTAAGAAAATTTATTTTGTTCCGACAATAGTTGGCACCCTAAGGATTGGTGACATTACTAAAAATGTATTGCGCTATGAAAATAGTAAGTTCTTGTTTAAAAATGATTATTTAAAACCAATAGATTATTTGAATGCAATTTTTGGTTTGATAGGTTTAAAGGCTAAATCTTTTTATGGGCTAACTGCCCAAAATTTGAAGGTTAAACGCCTCATTAATTTTGATTACTACAATAATTTATTTAATCACAGTACTTTTCTAGGCATACTCAATATTTGCTTTTTTAAAAGGCTAAAGCAGGATGATGTAAGATTATCTGTTATAATAAATTGGTTTGAAAATCAGGTTCAAGACAGAGGTTTTAATTTTGGTGCAAGAAAATATTTTCCAAAATCTAAATTGAAGGGTTACCAGCCTTTTGGTCTTTACTTAGATCATTTAATAGTTTCGAAAGATGAATATAAAACTAGATTGGTGCCAGATGAAATTTTTGTTTGTGCTAGTGAATATTTAAAACTGGCTAAATCTAAAGAACCAAATTTAAATGTAAAAGTTTTGCCATCATTTAGAAATTTCAATCTGAAATTCTCAAAATATGAGGGTTTTAACAGAAAAAATATATTTAATGTATATGTCATTTTGCCTCTTAATATTTTGATTGCAAAACAAATGTTAGAAGTTATCGATCAGATAAGTTTAGGGACGGGTTTCAAAATTTCTATACAATTTCATCCTGAAATTCCACGGCACTTTTTGAAATCATTTGATATACAAAAATATGATATTTCTTATCAGCCTTTTAAAAAAATAATAAATCAAGCTGATTTGACAATAATGAATGGTTCGTCAACTATTTTAGAATCTCTCGCCTTTGCAAAGCCAACTATCATATTGCATACCCAAGGCTCTATTTTTATAAATGACTTGATTCCAGAATATGCCACTCCACTAGTTTCACATTGCTGGGATGAAATTGATTTAGAGGAATCAATAAATGAATTTGTATCAAATCCTCGAAGTTTAGATGAGCATAATCAGATAGGTGTTGAAATTAGAAAAAATTATTTTAAATCCTTTGAAAACTATAATCTAGATAAGTTTTTACAATAAGGGTGGATATTATTAAAAATTTTCAAATTCTAAAGAAAGAAATTTCAAATTGGGTAAAAAATCCATATTTTGGTTTTGTTAAAGGACATGATTATCTAGAGGAAAAACAATTACATGAAATTAAATCTTTTGTAGGTGAAAATAATTATGAAGTAATAAGAAAATTTGAAAAGAAATTTGCAAAATCAATTGGATTAGGAAATGCAATATCTTACGCATCTGCAAGAATGGGTTTTTACTCGCTTTTAGATTACTTAAAAATTGGAGAAGGCGATGAGGTCATTCTAACAGGTTTTACTTGTGCAGTAATGTCTAATGCTGTCTGGAAAGTAGGTGCTAAGCCTGTTTTTACTGATATTGATCCCTCAAATTTTGGCACTTGTAGTATTGCGATAAAAGACAATATTACCCCAAAAACAAAAATGATTGTTGCGCAGCATACTTTTGGGATTCCCTGTAACATAGATAAATTAGTTAATATCGCAAAAGAAAATAATATTTTCATTCTGGAGGATTGTGCTTTGACTCATGGATCAAGTTCTTATGGTAAAAAGATAGGCTCATTTGGAGATGCTTCTCTCTTTTCCACTGATCACAGTAAGCCTATTAATTCTTTTATGGGAGGTGTAATTTATACAGAAAGTGAAGAAATTCATTATGAGTTAAGTATCAATCATAAGTCTATTCCCCATTTATCGATACAGCATCAAAAAAAAATATGGAATAAGTTACTGTATGAGCGAAAATATTTCCAACCCACAAGATATGGTAAAAATGGATTAATTAGCATTCTAAAAAAGAACATTCTTTTTGAAAAAAACATATATCTCGATGGTGATTTTGAAAAAGAGTCGAACCACCATTATCCTTATCCAGCATCCATGCCGTCATTCATTGCTGCACTTGGTTTAATTGAAATGGATAGATGGAATAATGAGATTGTGAAAAGAAGAAAAACATTAGATGACTATCTCATGGTTGCAAATGTATGTGGTTTAAATGAATTTCTTCCTTATGCATACTTTGATAAAGATTTAGATATTGTACCACTTCGTTTCATTTACCAGCATCCCTTACCAAATAAAATAAAAGAAAGAATGAGTGATTTTATTGATGTTGACTGGTTTTGGTTTAACCAACCTCTTATAGGTTGTAAAAATATAAATGCCCACGGATATATAAAAGGAAGTTGCATAGAATCAGAAAAAGCTTCTAAAAATATAATAAACTGGCCTTGTATCTTCAGCGCAAAGAGCAATGTATATTTGTTTGAAAACTTAAAAGATATCTATCTGAATTATTGGTAAACTTAAACTTGTATTATTAAACATATTTTATTAATCAGACAGATTTTTTTAATTATTTACGATATTAATAATCGATTATAAAATGGGAATCTAAGGTCTGTTGAAAACAAATTAAACAAATTGGATGCTAAAAATATAATTACATCTGAAGCAAGCGTCATTTCATCTGCAGATAAAATAATCTTAACGGGAATAGGGCATTTTAAGTTTGCAATGAAACCTGAAAAAAGCCATGATGAGGAGTTAGAAATTCTAGATTTCTTTGTTAAACTTTAATAATGGAATTATACAAAAATTATTAATGAGGGATGAATTATTATGCAAGTATTAGATTTATTGTATAAGAGCATAGATATATTTGAAAGTCAATATGATCAATACGATACGATTGAGAAATCATTAGACACAGCTTTATTTGGTAAGAATGGTGTACTAGACTCATTAGGTCTAGTGTCTTTTCTACTTATTGTTGAGCAGGAGATAGTGGATGGCCTTGGTATTGAAATTACCATAGCAGATGAAAAAGCAATGTCGCTCAAAAATAGTCCCTTTAGAAATATAAATAGTTTAAAAAATTATTTAGAAACATTAGTCTAAATTTTTACAATATCCTAAAATCCAGAAAAAAAAGATAATGAAAAAAGATTATCCAAAAATAATCCTTATAACGGGAACATCATCTGGGATTGGTAAACAATTAGTTCAAAACTATGGTCAACAAGATTACCAAATCATAGGTTGTAGTAGGAATTCATCTGATTTGAAGTTGAAAAATTACCGACATCATACTCTAGATATAAATGATGAGCAAGGAGTAAAAGAATTATTTACTGATATACGGAAAAAATATGGAAGGTTGGATTGTCTAATAAATAACGCTGGTATTGCTTCAATGAATCATTCGTTATTAACAACTATGGAAACTACTCACAAAATTTTAAACACTAATATTGCTGCTACATTTATGTTTTCAAGAGAGGCAGCAAAAATAATGAGTAAAAACAAGTGGGGTAGAATAGTTAATTTTACAACTGTTGCTGTTCCCTTAGGACTGGAAGGTGAAGCAATTTATGCTAGTTCAAAAGCAGCTGTAAATACACTTACAAAAGTTCTAGCTAAGGAATTTTCTAGCTTTGGTATCACAGTAAATGCAGTTGGACCAACACCAGTAAAAACCAATCTGATAAAATCAATTAGTAAAAATAAATTAGATGATTTAATCAATAAACAAGCAATTAGAAGATATGGGGAAATTGATGACATTATAAATGTTCTTGATTTTTTTTTAAAACCCAACAGCAGCTTTATTACCGGTCAAATTATTTACTTGGGCGGTGTTTAATGTCAATTGATTTTTTAATTACAAATTTTAAAAAAAATAAAGCTCAGGATGCTATTGTTTGGTATGATAAATCATATAGCTATGGTTGGCTATTGAATAACATATTGCTGTGGGATGATATATTAGTAAAAAATAAAATTAAACCCGGCTCCGTAGTTGTTGTAAGGGCAGATTTTTCACCTAGATCTACAGCATTGCTATTTTCTTTAATTAAGCATCGTTGCATCTTTATTCCCATTACTAATTCAGTCAATGTTAACATCTCTGAAATCACGAAAATTTCACAAAGTGAATTTGAAATAATTATTGATGATAATGATGATATAAAAATTACAAAACTGAATAATATTCCTGATCACAAACTTTACTATCAACTTAAGAAAAGTAAGATGCCTGGTCTAGTTCTTTTTAGTTCTGGTTCAACTGGAAAAAGTAAAGCCTCACTTCATGATATAACATCAATACTTGACAAGTTTAAGATTCCGAGACATAGATACAGAGCAATTACTTTTTTGTTGTATGATCACATTGGAGGTATTAATACATTATTCTATATTTTATCAAATGGTGGGACTATAGTAACTGTCCAGAATAGAACACCAAGTAATGTCTTGGAAACTATCGAAAAATATAAAGTTGAATTATTGCCAACTTCTCCAACCTTTATCAATTTAATCTTGATTAGTGAAGAATATAAAAATTTTAATCTAAGTACTCTTAAAATCATTACATATGGCACTGAACCAATGTTGAAAAATACTTTAGATACATTTAATAAAATATTTCCTGACATCAAGTTATTACAAACATACGGTTTATCTGAAGTTGGTATATTAAGATCAAAATCTAAAAGTTCTAATTCATTGTGGATGAAAATAGGAGGTGAGGGCTTTGAGACAAGAGTCGTTGATGATATGTTAGAAATTAAAGCGAAATCTGCTATGCTGGGATATCTTAATGCTCCTAGCCCATTCACTAAAGATGGCTGGTTTAGAACAGGCGATCAAGTTGTTACTGATGGAGATTATTTTAAAATTTTAGGAAGAAATTCAGAAATAATAAATGTTGGAGGCGAAAAAGTATATCCTCAAGTTGTTGAAAATATTATTTCTCAATTTGATTTTATTAATGATGTAGAGGTGTACAAAGAAAAAAACCCAATAATTGGTAATATTGTCTGTGCTAAAGTACATACTGATAAGAGCTTGAATGATCAGGATGCCATCATACAAATAAAAAAACATTGTTCAAAATTTTTAAAACGTCATGAGATACCCATGAAAATTAAAATCGTAAAAAAGTTAGAATATAGTAAGAGGTTTAAAAAAATTCGTTCTAGGATTGTAAATGAATCAAATGATTGAATTTAATTGGAAGGTATCTTCCCATGTCAATGCAATGACCATCCTTCATACTACATTAGTACCTGAGAGTCATCCTTCTCGATTAGGGCCAACTTTTATGAGTAAGTTTTATTTTTATGTATTACCTAAGCTTAATCTGTTGAATGGCTATCTTTGTATGAAAAATGACCAGTATGTCGGTTTTATTTTGTTTACAAGAAAGCCGAACAGTTTTATTATTGAAGGGATCAAAAAAGCTCCACTTCATTTTTTCTTTACTTTACTCAATATGATTATTTTGAATCCAATTGTAGTCTTTAATATTATAAAAATGATTTTTAGAAAGAGAACTACAAAAAAGTATATCATTAGAGGAACTCATGGGCAATGGTTAACTTTTGGAGTTTTACCAGGTGTCTTGAAAATTATCGATGAGAGTGGGCATAGAATTTCACATCAGCTAGTTGAAAAAATGATATTATGGTTTAAAGAAAGAGGTTTTAAAAAAATATTTGCAGGGGTTAGGAAAAATAATTTACCTGCGATTCTGTTTTATAATTCTTTGGGATTTGAGATGATAAAAAGTAAGAGAGATGACAAATTTTATGATTTTCAAATTAAACTTTAAACCGTATTACTAATGGATTTTACTATTGCTAAATATGAAAACTTATTAAAAGGGATATCTTCAACAGGATTGAAAATTTATACGGTCAAAGACTGGATAAAACTTTCGCCTGAAAAAGGTATATGCATTAGGCATGATGTCGATAGAAAACCTGCTAACTCACTTAAGTTTGCTGAGCTTGAAGAAAACTATGGTATTCAATCAACATATTATTTTAGGTCAAAAAAAGTTTCATTTGATCAAAATATCATAAAGAATATTAGTTTTCTAGGTCATGAAATAGGATACCATTATGAAGAATTATCTGATTGTAAGGGAGATTATAGAAAAGCTATTTCAAAATTTGAAAAAAACTTAAAAAATTTAAGAAAATTTGCGCCGGTACAAACAATATCGATGCACGGTGCTCCTTTAAGTAAAATTGATAATAGAGACATATGGAAAAAATTTAGTTTTGCGGATTATGATATAATCGGAGAGGCATATCTAACCATTGATTATAAGAATACATATTATTTTACTGATACTGGTAGGTCATGGTTAAATGATTCTGTTAATTTGAGAGATATACAAAGTGATTCTTTATTGCCAAAAAAAAGAATTGCTTCTACAGATGAACTAATAGATTTTATTAAGAGTAGTAATTTAT
>MDTG01192487.1_pt1 | contig 18400 bp, 16 predicted proteins | sample 811421 | NCBI WGS metagenome assembly MDTG01 (sample SAMN05326645, study PRJNA326480) | marine metagenome | isolation source: seawater | place: Pacific Ocean: South East | collected 2011 | reverse complement strand
TGGTTGAAAAAAGGATTAAGAATTATTGATGATGAATTAAATGAACAAATTTTAAATGATGGTGGAAATTTTGAACGAAGCCCAATGTATCATGCAATTTTTCTTGAAGATGTGTTAGACCTAATTAATATTTCAAAAACTTATCCCAATATTATTCAAGAAACCAAAGTTAATGAATGGATAAAAGTTGCAAAAAATATGTTTAATTGGCTTGAAACTATGATTCATCCTGATGGTGAAATATCTTTTTTTAATGACTCTGCTTTAGAAATAGCACCAAACCTGGATGAATTAAAAAAATATGCTCAACGATTAGGAGTGAACAATAGTTCTGCTAAATTTAATAAAGTTACATTCTTGTCAGATAGCGGATATATTCGATACACCTCTAATTGTCTTGTTGGATTATTAGATGTAGCTCAAATAGGACCAGATTATATGCCTGGTCACGCACATGCTGACACTTTATCTTTTGAAATTTCTTTGTTTGGTCAACGTTTATTAGTCAATGGTGGTATATCAGAATATGGAGTCAGCTCTGTTAGACAATATGAGCGAAGCACTAAGGCACATAACACTGTTGTAGTTAATAATCAAAATTCCTCAGAAATATGGAGTGGGTTTCGTGTAGCAAGACGCGCATATCCTTTTGATCTTAAAATTGAAGAATTAGAAAATTTTGTAAGTATTACTTGCGCTCATGATGGTTATAAACGACTGGTTGGAAAACCTATTCATAGACGTAATTGGCAGTTTTTTGATTCGTCATTAATTATTAAAGATCATATAGAAGGATCTTTTAAAAGTGCTTATGCTAATTTTCATTTTCATCAATCAACTATTATTGTCAAAAATCAAAACAATATTTGGAATTTAGAATTGCCTAACGGTCAAAAAATTATTTTAGAAGTAAAATCGGGTGAGCCACTTATTGAAACAAGTTTTTACTCACCTGAGTTTGGTAAAAGACTTAAAACAAATCGTTTAAAAATATTATTGGATAAAGAGAATGGATCATGTGTTAAAATTTTATGGTAACATTTAATTGAAAATAAAATTTATTTGTCTTCTGTGTTTTGCATAAATAATAACTCAGTTGATTAATAAATTTAATACTTTAAGAAGTAAAAAATTATGTGTGGAATAATAGGTTATAGCAAAAACAAAGTAAGTCATAATATAAATCAAAAGTTTATAGATTATGGAATTAATTTGCTTAAAAATCGTGGCCCAGATGATTGTGGTGATTTTTATAATGCTGATCAATCAATAGGTTTGGGACATACAAGGCTATCAATTTTGGATTTATCAAAATTAGGACATCAACCTATGTTTAGTGATGATAAAAGATATGTATTAGTTTATAATGGTGAAATATATAATTTTAAGGAACTTCGTTCTAAGCTATCAGAACATTTTAATTTTAAAAGCAATACTGATAGTGAAGTAGTTTTATATTCTTATATTCATTATGGTTATAGTTTTCTTGAAAAACTAAATGGTATTTTCGCCCTAGCAATATATGATAGAAAAGAAGATCAATTAATAATTGCTAGAGATAGGTTTGGAACTAAGCCTCTTTATTATGTGAAAACGCCTTCAGGGTTTTATTTCGCATCAGAACTCAAGGTATTAATGACTTTAGATGATCTATCTTTAGATATTGATTACTCAGCCATAGAAAACTATATGAATTATCTGTGGAACCCTTCACCATCAACACCTCTAAAGGCGATCAAAAAACTTGAAGCTGGACATTATTTAAATATAAAAAACGGTTCAATTTTGAAGAAAAATTTTTTTTTTAAAACTTCATATAATGAATCTAAAGAAACAAATATTAAAAAAATTATCCAAAAAACCGATGATAAACTTAAAAATGCAATTACGAGTCAAATTGTAAGTGATGTTCCAATTGGGGCATTTTTATCAGGTGGTCTCGATTCTAGTGCCATTGTGACATATGTTAAAAATTACACAAAAGTTAAATTACCAACTTTTACTATAAGAACAGGAAATGACTTAGGAATGGTTGATGATTTCTTTTATGCAAAGAAAGTAGGCAAACACCTTGGTGTCGACGTTCATCCTATAGATATAAATCATGAAATATTTTTTGAAATAGAAGAGATGATATATTGTTTGGATGAACCACAGGCAGATTTAGCTCCCGTGTTGGTATCGTATATTTCTAAAATTGCAAAAGAAGAATACGGAATTAAAGTTCTTCTATCTGGGGCTGGAGGTGATGATATATTTTCTGGCTATAGAAGACATCAAGCAATAGAGATTGATAATTATACGAGTAAAATACCTAAAATATTAAGATCTAAATTTAGACAGTTGATTCAAAAGTTACCATCTAATTCAAATTTTATTCGAAGATTAAAAAAATATACTAGATATTTTGATTTAGATGGTGATGATAAAATCATTAGTTATTTTAATTGGATAGATAAAGATATAAGAAGAAATTTATTTTCCAGCGATGTAAAAAGTTATTTAGATATTGAAAATCATGATACTGCATTTCAATTAAAAAGAGAGCTAAAAAATTTACCTAAAAAAACTAGTGATTTAAATAAAATGCTTAATTTAGATTTAAAATTCTTTTTACCAGATCATAATCTAAACTATACAGATAAGATGGGCATGAAAGAGGGAGTTGAGATAAGAGTGCCTTATTTAGATAATGAACTTGTAGATTTTGCTTCTACTATTCCAATAAAGTATAAACAAAATGGCAAACATGGAAAATACATATTAAAAAAAACGATGGAAAAATATTTACCTAAAGAAGTAATTTATAGATCTAAAACAGGTTTTGGTACACCGCTAAAAAGCTGGATACATGGTAAATTAAAAGATTACATAAATACTATTTTAAGTAAAGAGGCAATTGATAAAAGAGGAATATTTAATTATCAAAGTTTCCAGGAAATTTTATTAAAAGATAAATTGGGATTTGAAGATTATTCATATACTATTTTATCCATGCTATCTATAGAACTATGGTTCAAAATTTTTATTGATGATAGAAATAAATTAAAAATTCAAAATAGAAAAACAAGTACAATTAAATTCTAAAAAATTAATAATTATTATTTTATAAATGAGAAAAAAAATTATGCTAGTTTTTGGGACACGTCCCGAAGCGATTAAAATGGCACCCCTTGTTAAAGCTTTAAAAGCGGAACAAAATCTTTTTGAACTAAATGTATGTGTAACCTCACAACACCGACAAATGCTAGATCAAGTTTTAAAAATATTTGAAATCAAACCAGATATTGATTTAAATTTGATGAGGGAAGATCAAAATTTAACAAATCTAACATCATTAATTTTAAATGAAATGCAAAATGCATATAAACAATTTCAACCAGATGCGGTATTAGTTCATGGAGACACAACAACAGCTTTAGCGACTTCAATTTCTGCATTTTACTCTTCAATACCAGTAGGACATGTGGAAGCTGGACTAAGGACATATGATCTAAATGCACCATTTCCTGAAGAATTTAATCGACAAATTATAAGTAAGATTGCAAAATGGAATTTTGCTCCAACTGATTTAAGTAAAAAAAATTTATTGTCTGAAGGTGTTGATAATTCTTTAATATCAGTGACTGGAAATACTGTAATTGATGCTTTGTATTTTATCATAAAACAGATTGATAAAAATGAAAATCGTCAAAAAAATCTTAATAATATTTTAAATACTAAATTACAATTTGATTGGAAAAAAGAAAAATTTGTTTTAGTTACTGCTCATCGAAGAGAAAATTTTGGTGATGGTTTTTTACAAATCTGTAATGCTATTAAGGAAATAGCCTTAAAGTATCCAAAAATACATTTTGTATATCCCGTGCACCTTAATCCAAATGTAATCAAACCAATTTATAAAATTCTTAAAGGATTTAAAAATATACATTTAATTAAACCACTAGAATATGAGCCCTTTGTTTATTTATTAAGATATTCCTATATAGTTCTTACTGATAGTGGTGGTATTCAGGAAGAAGCCCCAAGTTTAGGTAAACCTGTTTTAGTAATGCGTGATGCTACTGAAAGACCAGAAGCTGTTGAAGCTGGCACAGTTGAGATAGTCGGCACAAATCATCAACAAATTACAAAAGGAGTGTTGCGTTTACTTGAAGACAATAAATACTATCAAACGATGTCTCGTGCACATAATCCTTATGGAGATGGATTAGCTTGTAAGCGCATAGTAGATGTTTTACGTACAATTTGATAGAATTGAATTTATGAAAAAAAAAAAAGTATGCGTGATTGGTCTTGGATACATTGGTTTACCGACAGCAGCACTTCTTGCAAAAAATGGTATTTCGGTAGTTGGAGTTGATATCAATCTTGATGTTGTTTCAAAAATTAATGAAAGTAAAATTCAAATTATTGAACCTGATCTAGATCATTTAATTAAATCTGTAATTTCAAGTGGTCAATTAAAAGCACAAAGTACGATATCTCCTAGTGATGTATACATGATTTGTGTGCCAACTCCTTTACATGAAAATGATAAAATACCATCTCCAAATATAGATTATGTGCTCACAGCTACTCGAAGTATTGCTCAATTTATTAAATCAGGTGATTTGATAATTTTAGAGTCAACTTCCCCTGTGGGGACAACTAAAAAAATACAAGAAACATTAATTGACTGTGGTGCAAATTTAACAAATGTGCATATAGCATATTGTCCTGAAAGAGTTTTACCTGGAAAAATTATGACTGAATTAGTAAAAAATGATCGTATTGTTGGTGGTCTCTCAATAAAAGCGACGAAAATAATCAAAGATTTCTATAGTTTGTTTGTTAAAGGAAATATAGTTGAAACTGACGCTAAAACAGCCGAAATGTGCAAACTTGTTGAAAATAGTTTTCGAGATTTAAATGTTGCTTTTGCCAATGAACTGTCCATGATTTGTGATAAGCAAAAAATTAATATTTGGAACTTAATCGAATTGGCCAATAAACATCCCAGAGTAAATATTTTACAACCTGGCACTGGTGTTGGTGGACATTGTATTGCTATAGACCCGTGGTTTATTATTTCTCAAGATACCAAAAACACAAAACTAATTCAGTCAGCACGAAAAGTAAACAATCAGAAAACCAAGTGGGTAATTGATAAAATTAAAAATATTTCTGCTGTTCATATGAAAAAGACAGGTAAAAATCCAAATATAGCATGTTTAGGTTTAGCCTTTAAGCCAGATATTGATGATTTGAGAGAGTCTAAAGCAATAGAGGTCGCTGAAACTTTGTTAACAGAAGGATATAAGATATTTACTGTAGAACCAAATATTCACTACCATGCTAAATTTCCATTATTAAATCTATCTGAAGCAATTGATCAATCAGATATTGTTTGTGTCTTAGTTAAACATAAAGAATTTTTAGTTTCTTCCGTAAAAATTAAATTAAAAAAAATTGGAGCACTTGATTTTTGTGGTGTTTTTTCCTAACTGTTAATGCGCATTTTATTATTAAGTTATTTTTATACACCAGATATTGGGCCAGGGTCTTCAAGATCAAAGTCTTTAATAGATGCTTTAGTCGATAAAGGATCAGCAGATCTTAAAATTGATGTTATTACTACTATGCCAAATCGATATCCTTCTTTAAATATTGACGCTAAACATTTTGAAAGTAACAACAAGGTTTCTATATATCGTATAAAATTGCCAAAACATAGAAATGGAAAGTTAGATCAAATAAAAGCTTTTATTTCATATAGTTTAAAAGTTCGAAAGTTAATATCAAAAAAAAAATGGGATATAGTAATTGCAACATCTGGTCGATTAATGACAGCTAGTCTAGGGACATGGGTTGCAAAACAGACTGGCTCCAAACTTTATTTAGATGTTAGAGATATATTTACAGATACAATTTCAAGTATTTTTGCAAAAAAACCTGCTCGAATATTAATGCCAATATTTAATTTATTAGAAAAATGGACTTTTTGTAATGCTGATAAATTGAATATAGTCTCAGCCGGTTTCTTAGATCATTTTAAAAAGATTACACCAAATTTAACTCCTTCAGTTTACACAAATGGAATCGACGAAATTTTTTTAAAAAAAGATTTTTTTACCAATGATAATAAAAATAAAAATCTCATTTTATATGCTGGAAATTTTGGAGAAGGACAAGGATTGCATAATATTATACCAGAAGCAGCTAATAAATTTAAAAATATTCAATTTAGATTAATTGGTGATGGTCCAGAAAGAGAATCATTAAAAGAAAATAAATTATTCAATTTACAAAATAATATTGAAATTATTAATCCTATTATACAAAGCAAGTTGATAAATGAATATCAAAAAGCTGATATTTTATTTCTTCATATAAATGACTATAAAGCATTTCAAAAATCATTACCTTCAAAAATTTTTGAATATGTTGCAACTGGAAAGCCGATACTTGCGGGAGTATCAGGGTATGCAGCACAGTTTCTAAATAATCAAGTCCAAGGCGTTGAAGTTTTTAAACCTGGTGATGTTGAGGCAATGAAGTCAAGTTTACAAAAATTACTAAAGGGGCCAAAGATTTTTGATCGATCAAATTTTTGTATTTCTTATAGTAGAAAGAATATAATGGAAAAGTTAGCTATCGATGTTTTATCTTTATCTTAATTTTTGGATTAAAAAAGAATATTTTTACTCAAAATTTAAACTATCAAATTTTTAATATAATTATTCTTTAAATAGTATATTGATGATTTTCAAAATGTACTTTCATAAAAAATATTTAAACAAAATAATTTTGTTATTAGGTTGTTTTTCTGCAATACCATTTTTTTTCATACCAAGACTACCATTTGTCTATACCAATAGAATTTATAGTAAAAGTAGTTGGATAGATAATAATATAATTCCTTACCCTGGATATACAGATAGTTTAGGCTTAGCTTCCCCGTTTATATTAGTAATGATCACTGTTACTTTTTTTTTATCATTTATTTTATACACCAAAAATGATTTTGAAAAAAAAATAAAGTTTCTATATTTAGCTGGTTTTTTAGTTATTCTTAATACAATAATCTTATATTTTCTCTCTTCATCTATAAAGTCTTTAAGTGCATCAAGTAGTTTAATAGGACTTTTTTTGATATTATTTATAATTATAAAAAATCAAGAAGTATTTAATATTTTTAGCGAAGGTTTTTTAATTAGTTTAGTTTTTTTTATTAATCTACACGCATTATCTTTATTAATAAGCGGAATTCAATTTTCTTTTTCTAGCGAAGGCATCTCTATTTTTGGAATCGAAATTTATCAGTCATTAGTATCATATTCTACATTAATATCTTTCTTTTTTGGAACCTTAGTTTTAAAAAAAAATTTATTGAATTTTTCAAGAATTTTTAATAACAAGAAAATTAATAATATTATATATTTTGTAACTTTATTTTCTTGTTTAATTATCGTCATATTTTTATCAAGAAGACTCGCTTTTTTGATTTGTTTATTTTATTTATTTTTATGGCTTGTATTAAATTTAAATAAAATAAAAGAAAAATTTTCATTAATTTCATATCTCATCATACTTTTTATTTTTTCAATGTTTATTTTTTTAAATAAATTTTTTTTTACAGGTTTTAGAAGTATTAATTTTGAATTTATGATAAAACCTAGGCTTGATGGTATTTATAGAACGATAAATGAAATTCTTATTGGAGAAGATTTAGATCTTCTTATAGGAAAAATGAAGGGCTGGGGAAATATAGAAAACGGTTATTTGGATATTGTATTAAACTCAGGTGTAATTGGTATTACTAGTATCTTTGTTACATTTGTAATTCTAATTTATGGAATTTATAAGACAATAAATAATTTATTTATTATTCAAAATTTATCATATTTAATATTTTCGTTCTTTATTTTATTTTTTGTCAGCATTGTTAATAATCCAATTTCAACCCCATATTTTTTTGTTTCTTTTTTTATTATATTGTTAATTGTTTTAAATGAGAAAAAAGAAATTAAATAAATTTAAACTTATCAGTAAATTAGAAATAATTTAATCTATAAAGATTTAATTAGAGATTTTTTTATATATAAATTCATTATATTTAAATAATTTGTCTTCAGGTAAGTTGTTTCTTCTTTTAAATTTTTTTATAAGTTTAAAATTATCATATTGTGAAATTATTTTAGATCCAAATTTATTTTCTGAATAATTATTTCTATTTTTATATTTTATGCGTAAATCATGATTAATATGATAGAAAATTGACCCTTTTTTAGTATGAGAATTAATTAATTTTTCATAAACATTACAACTTTCTTTACTCATTTCTGATAGAGAACAAGAATTAAAAACTAGATTAAATTTAATATTTTTTAATAAATCTAAATTATCTTTTGGAATTAAAAAAATTTTTTTTTTTGCTAATTTATTTTGTTTTGTAGTTTTTTTTGAAAAAATTAAGCCTGGTTTATTTTTTAAAAAAAAAGAAGACAACAATAAAACTTCTAGAATATCTACTATGTAATATTTTATTCTTTTATTTTTATTAAAACTATATGTATATTGATAGCAAGTTCCAGCTAGTCCAGATCCGATTTCAAGTATTTTGGGCTCCTTAATATTTGATGTTAATTGTGTCATTATAAATGCTTGATTTGCATGTCTAAGCGAATCAATACTAAAAATATTTTTTTTATATTTAATTCCCGACGGATTACCAACATTTTCAAACTTCAACATATCAAGATTTATTTTATTAGATTTTAATTTTTCAAGATAATCATTAAATTGAGTCTTGATATAAATTTTTCCGAATAAACTTTTACTATTTTTAAAATCTTCAAATCCTACACACAAACCTTCAGTTATTGGAAGTCTGAACATATTATTAAATATTGAATTAAGTTTTGACAAATCTTTTTTAATTAAAGCCTGAATAAATTTATCAAATTTAAGATCTAAGTTTTCTCGCCAAATACCAGTAATATTTTTTTTATTTTTATAGTTATCATGGTAGAAATTAATTATCTTTTTTAAAAATTTATTATTTTGTGAAATTAAAATTTTTTTTTTCTTTAAAACCCGATGAATAATCTAATTTTGCAAAAAATTTTTTTTTATTTAGATAAATAATTGGTAAAATTATTTTTTTTTGGAAATGACTATTTAGGAATATTTTAGTTCTAAAAAAAAAAATTTTATGTTTTATCGAGTAAAATATTTTTTTTATTAATAGAACTATATTGTTCATTTTTTTTAGATATAATATAAATGTCTAATTAAACTTTAACATAATGAAATATAAAGAATTTAGAAAATTATTTAATATTTTCGTCATTTTTATAACTATATATTTAACAATTAGATTATTGTCTAATTCATATTTAGAATTAGATGAAATAACCAAAAACTTAAATTATAATTATTTAATTCTTTCAATATGCTCTTTACTTATCTGCAAGATGTTTGGTGCTTATAGTTTACTGATATTATTTAATTATAATCATTTTCTTGATTTTAAATATTGGAATAGATTAACTTTTAATTCTCAATTTTTAAATACTATTCCATTTCTTGGTTTTACCTACAAAGCCGTTAAATTAAAAAAGGACCATAATATAAATTATTTTAATTATTTATATTTATATTATTTCTCAACTCTTTTAAATTTAATAATTACATTATCAATTATTTTAATATTTTATTTTTTACCACAACAATTTGATTTATTTCATAATGAATTTTATTTAACTATACTTGTATTATTAATTTTATTGATATTTTTTTTATTATTTATAGGTAAATTTAAATTTTTTTTTAAAAATAATTCTAAAAATTTCATATCAATTTTTTTTAAAAAAAAATACACAGAATTTACAGAAATAAATAATTTAATTATATATAATAAGTTTTTAATTTTAAAATTTATTATTTTACATCTTATAGAATATATTTTTTCTTTGCTATCATTCTCATTTATCTTCACTTTTTTAAACATTGATTTAAATTTCATACAAATATCATTAATATTTTTTATATTTATTGCCATGACAAATATAAAATTATTACCTCAAAATTATGGAGTGAACGAACTTATTGGTTCTTTTTTAATAGGTCAGAGTCACGTAGGATTTGCCGTAGGATACATCGTGATGATATGTATTAGAATAATTGAAATTATTAGTGTCTTAATTTTAATGACTATATTTAATCTTAAAATGATTATTAAATTTTTTAAAACAAAAAAAGTATGAAATATAATTTAGAAAATAAGATGTTTGATGAATTAAATAATCGAAGTTTAATTGGTAAATTATATTCTAATTATTTTTTATACCCCAAAATAACAAAATATTTATCTGGACACTTATTAGATTATGGTGCTGGTATAGGTGCATATTCTTTATTTTATAAAAAAAAAGGAGGATTAGTGACATCTGCAGAAGTAAATTTAAAATGTATTGATTTTATGAAAACTATTGATTTAAAAACAATTACAATTGTGAATAATAGCTTAGATTTAATTGACTCGACTTTTGACTCAGTGTTGCTAGATAATGTTCTCGAACATGTTATCGATCCAATAAAGGTAATTAAGGAAATTTCAAGAGTAACTAAAATTAATAAAAATATTGTGATTGGAGTGCCAGGAGTAAAAGGTTTTAATCTAGATTGGGATCATAAATCTTTTTTTGATGAAATTGAAATTAAAAAAATATGTGAAAAGTTGAATTTAAAAATCAGTACAATTTTTTACATGCCTTTATTTAAAAGTACTTTTTTATCTTTAAATTTAAGGCAATATTGTATTTATGTAGTTATTCAAAATTCGAAATAATTTTATTAATGAAGATTAAAAATTATCAAATTTGCTCAATTTGTATTATGGATACTTCCGATACAAATATTAAATTTAACGATCAAGGTGTTTGTGATCATTGTCAAAATTATAAAAAAAATTTACGTAAAATTATTGATGAATCATATAAAGAAAATTTTAAAATTAAAAAAATTGTTAAAAAAATTAAAAGTAAAAAAAATAAAAATGGATTTGATTGCATAATAGGATTAAGTGGAGGTGTTGATAGTTCATATCTAGCCCATTATATAGTAAAAGAGCTAGATCTTAATCCTTTAGTTGTTCATGTTGATACTGGTTGGAATTCAATACAGTCAGTAAATAATGTTGAAAGAATAATTGATAAATTAAATTTAGATTTACACACAGAAGTTATTGACTGGAGAGAAATGAAAGATTTACAGATGTCTTTTTTTAAAGCAGGTCATCCAAATTTAGATATTCCACAAGACCATGCGATTTGGGCATCTATTCATAAAATGGCAATAAAAAAAAATATTAATTATTTATTAACAGGTGGCAATTTTTCAACTGAATGTATTCGTGAGCCACTAGAGTGGTCTTATCACGCCTCAGATGTAAAACATATAAAAGATATCCACTATAAATTTGGAACAAAACCTCTTAAGAAATTTCCTTTATGCAGTATATTTGAATATAAAATTTATTATAAATTATTTTATGGTTTGAAAGTTGTACAACCACTTAATTTTATTCAATATAATAAGAATGATGCAATTAATCTTTTAGAAAAAGAATATGGATGGGTTAAATATTCTCATAAACATTTTGAGTCAAGATTTACACGTTTTTTTGAGGGTTTTTGGTTAAGAAAAAAATTTAACTTCGATATAAGACGTGTACATTATTCAAGTTTAATTTTAACTAATCAAATGTCTAGGGAAGAAGCTCTTAATTTAATAAAAAAAAATCCATATAGTGACGATGATATTAATAATGAGATAAATTATATTAAAAGTAAATTAGACATATCTGAAAGTGATTTTAAAAAATATTTAGATTCTCAAAATAAATCTTTTAGAGATTACAAATCAAATTATTATCTAATTCAAATTTTTATAGAAATTTTAAGATTTTTAAAAATAGAAAAAAGATTAATAAGGAAATGATTGGTATAATTGATTGTGGCATAGGAAATGTAAAATCTTTGTATTATTTTTATTTAGAAAATAATATTGAAACAACAATTATAAATTCTCCTGAAAATGTTCCTAATAAAATTTCAAAATTAATATTAAGTGGAGTTAGTTCCTTTGATGAAATGATGAATTTGCTAAATAAATCTAATTTTACTAATTTTATAAAAAATTTTATTTTAAACCCAAACAATAAACTTCTAGGTATTTGTTGTGGAATGCAAGTTTTAGGAAATTATAGTGAGGAAGGTGAATTAAAAGGTCTAGAATTAATCAATGGTCATAATTTATTATTAAAAAATAAAATAAAACCTCATTTAGGGTGGAACACAATTGATGTTAGTAGCAAACAATTTAAAATTTTCGACAATGTTTCTAATAAAGATTTCTTTTATTTTATGCACTCTTATCATTTTTATAGTCATGACAAGAGTATGAAATGCTTTTTTACAAAATATGATAATATAGATTTTATAAGTTGTATTAATAAGAATAATATTTACGGAGTTCAATTTCATCCTGAAAAAAGTCACGACTCAGGTAAAAAAATATTAATCAATTTTAATAAATTATAATAATGTTATACCCAAGAATTATTCCATGCCTACTTTTTGATGAAAATGGGGATATGATTAAAACAATAAATTTCAATTATAAATCTAGAAGGTATATTGGAGATATTGAAAATGCTGCGAAAATATTTAGTGAAAAAAAAGCAGATGAATTAATTATTATAGATATAGATGCCTCTCCAAAAAATAAAGAAATTAATTATGATATAATAAAAAAATTAGTTACAAGTTGTAGAATGCCATTAACTTATGGAGGAGGTATAACTAATTTCAGACAAGTAAAAAAAATTTTTTCTTTAGGAGTGGAAAAGGTTATTCTAAGTAGTGTTATTTACAAGAATATTGATTTAATTGATGAAGTCAGTAAATATTTTGGTTCACAAAGTATTTCAGTTTGTTTAGATATTGATTTTAGTAAAAATAATTTTAGTTTATTTTCGAAAAATGGAACAAAAGAACAAAATGAAAAAGATTTCATTTCTTTAATAGATCAAATTCAAAATAGAGGAGCTGGGGAGCTGATAGTAAACTCAATTGACAGAGATGGATCAATGAAAGGTTATAATTTAGAAAAAATTCAAATTTTTTTTGATAAACTCAATATACCATTAACTTTATTGGGCGGAGCTGGTAAAATTGATCATTTTATAGAGGCAATAAACAGATTTCCCGTTTCAGGTTTAGCGGCAGGTAGCTATTTTATATATAAAGGAAAAAATAACGCTATTTTAATAAATTATTTTGATATAAAAAATATATTAGAGACAAAAAAAATTTAATTTTTTTATTAATAATTATCTAAAATCTTATTCTTCATATGAAAAAAATTTTAATTTTTGGAGCAAATGGATTACTTGGTAGTGAATTATCTTATTGTCTTTCGAAAAAAAAAAATTTTAAAATTTTCTTAACCGTTAGAAATAGCGATAGTGTTAAAAATTTTAAATTTTTTAAAAAAAGTAACTTTTTTAAAAATATTGATGTAACAAATAATTTAATTGTTGAAAAATTAATAAGAAAAATTAAACCCGATATAGTTATTAATTGTATTGGAATTATTAAACAAAATATTCAAAACAAAGATTTAAAAGATATTTTTTTGGTTAATAGTTTTTTTCCAAAGCATTTGTCATATTTAAGTAATAAATACAATTTTAAATTTATTCATTTTAGCACAGACTGTGTTTTTTCAGGTAAAGGAAAAAATTATAATGAAAAAAATTTTCCAGATGCAAGTGATTATTATGGAATAAGTAAGTTTTTTGGTGAAAATTTATTACGAAAAAACGTTGTTATCAGAACTTCTTTTATTGGCCATAATCCAAATTCAAAAAAAAGCTTGCTTGAATGGTTCTTAAGTCAAAACAAAAGTATAAAAGGATATGATAAATCAATTTTTTCAGGATTTACAAGTTATGAATTAGCCAACATAATTTACAAATATTTTTTAAAAAAAGAAAATATGAATGGATTATTTCATATATCTTCAAAACCTATCAGTAAATATGAATTATTATCATTAATCAAAAAAGTTTATAAAAAAAAAATAAAAATTGTTAAAGATACAAAAATTGTTATAAATCGATCATTGAGCTCAAAAAAATTTAAAAGCATGACTAATTATAAAGTGAAGTCATGGAAAAGTATGATAAAGGATATGTATAAATTTAGAGATATTAAAATTAATAAAAATTAGATTTGTTGATTATTTATTATTATATCTAAATCTGTTTAAAAATTATATGTTAAAAGTCCTAACTATTGTTGGCACAAGGCCTGAAATTATAAGACTTTCATGTATAATAAAAAAACTCGACGTTTTTTTTGATCATAAAATTGCTCACACAGGTCAAAATTATGATTTTGAACTAAATAAAATTTTTTTTGACGAATTCAAAATTAGAAAACCAAATTTTTTTTTAAATTGTATTGGCACAAGTGCAACTGAAAAAATAGGCGATATAATTTCTAAAACAGATAAAGTAATTAGGACTTTTAAGCCTGATGCTGTATTAATTTTAGGTGACACAAATAGTTCTTTGTCTGCAATAGCTGCTAAAAAAAATAAAATACCTATTTTTCATATAGAGGCAGGAAATAGATGTTATGATCAAAGAGTTCCTGAAGAAATTAACAGGAAAATTGTAGATCATATATCAGATATTAATTTAACTTATAGTGATATATCCAGAGAAAATTTACTCAGAGAGAATTTTTCATCTTTTCAAGTAATTAAAGTTGGCAGTCCTTTAAAAGAAGTAATAAGTTTTAATAAAAAAAAAATTTATAATTCTAAAATTCTTTCTAATTTAAAATTAAAAAAAGAAAATTATTTTGTAATTAGTGTTCACCGCGAGGAAAATATTGATAATTCTGAAAATTTTAAAAAGATTATTAATATTATAAATTCATTAGCAGATAAATTTAAGCTTAAAATAATTTTTTCAGTTCATCCTAGAACTAAAAAACAAATTAAAAACAAAAAAATTAAACTTAATAAGCTTGTAAAAATCTCTAAGCCCCTTGGTTTTTTTGATTATATTAAACTACAAATTAATTCGAAAGTTGTAATTTCAGATAGTGGAAGTATTACAGAAGAGTCTTCAATTTTAAATTTTCCTGCATTGAATATTCGTGAAACACATGAGCGCCAAGAAGGGATGGAAGAAGCTTCGGTAATTATGACAGGCTTATCTTTCAAAAATGTAATTCATGGAATCAAAATTTTAAAGAATCAAAAAAGAGGCTTAAAAAGAAATATAAATATCGTTAGCGATTACGATAAGGAAAATGTCAGTGAAAAAGTAGTTAGAATTATATTAAGCTATACTGATTATGTAAATAAATCTATTTGGAAAAAATTTTAAATATTGAAAATATTATTAGTACATCGTTATTTCAAACCAGACAAAACATCCTGTTCAAATATTTTATATGAAATTGCAAGATTTTTAGCAAAAAATAATAAAGTTGATGTTTTATCATCTATACCATCACATGAGAAGTTAGCTATAAAAAAAAAAAATTTATATAAGCAGAGATTAGAAAAAATAAATATTGAAAGAATTTATCTAAAGAGTGAGTCAAAAACTCTTTTTTTAAGAATTGTAAATGCATCAAAATTATCCATTAATATAATAAAAAAAGTACTCAAGAGTAGACATGATATCATAATTGTAACTAGCACCCCCCCTATACTATGTGCGTTTGTTGCAAGTATGTTAGCAAAACAATTAAATAAACGAATGATATATTATTGTATGGATATAAATCCTGAGATTAGTTTGGTTTTGAATGATTTAAAAAATAGTCTTTTGTATAAATTTTTTCTTTTTGTAGAAAATATAACCTGTAAAATCGCAAATCCTATCTTAGTTCACTCTAATGACATGATGAAGACTTTGAAAAAGAGAAAAAATGGAAAAAATTACAATATTAAAATAGTAAATAACTTTGCAACACTGAATAATATGGATAATAAATCTATAAATTCAAAATTAGTTTTAAAAAAGAAATATTTTCATAATGAAAAATTAAAGTTAATTTATGCTGGAAATATTGGTAGATTCCAGGATTTAAAAAATATCATTAAATGTATTTCAGAAACATCCATTAAATCAAAAGTTGATTTTTTAATCATGGGAAAAGGGACTGAAAAAATTAATATAATGAAATATGTTAAAAAAAAAAATTTAAATGTTAGATTTTTAGATTATCAAAAACCTAATATTGCTAAAGCTATTATAAGTCAGGCTGATTTAGGTTTAGTCACATTAACAAAAAAAATGTATCGTCATGCTTATCCAAGTAAATTAATGACCTATTTACAACAAGGAATACCAATTATCTCTACAATAGAAAAAGACAGTGAGCTTATTACTGATATGTTATCGATGAATTATGGTTTTTGGACACCCAGAGGCAATACTAATAAATTGACACAATTATTAAGTAAATTAATAATAAGTAAATCCTGGAAATCTAAAATGAAAAAAAATGCAAAAAAAGCATATAAAGAAAAATTTTGCTCAAGTAAAATTTTACCAAAATGGAAACATATAATAGATCAAACTTAAATTATTTTGATTTTTTAATTTTGTCATACAAAATCGAAGCTGTCATTAATTAAATTTTGCCAATAAGATTTTTATTTTTATTAATCCAATTTTTAAATTCAATTTTAGTCATCCATCTCGGATTACTTTCACTATTATAGGTAAAACCATCAATTACCTTCTTACCTTTTTTGATACGTTTTTTATCTTTATTCCAATTATTTATTTGGGGTAAAATTTTATAATATGAAGAGTATTCATAACAAGAATTACTATCGTCTCTACTTATCATTTCTTCGTGCAATTTTTCACCAGCACGAATACCTATAATTTTTTGTTTTGCACCTGGTGCTATTACTTTTGCTATATCCGTAACTTTCATAGAAGGAATTTTATTAATATAAATTTCACCTCCTATCATATCATTAAAAGCATGCCAAACTAAATCAATACCTTGGTCTTGTGAAACCATAAAACGTGTCATTCTTTTATCTGTTATAGGTATTTCACCTTTATTTTTAATTGACATGAAAAAAGGAATTACAGAACCACGTGAACCCATAACGTTTCCATAACGTACGACTCCAAAAACTGTTTTGTTAATTCCTTTATAAAATGAATTATTTGCAACAAAAAGTTTGTCAGAAGCTAGTTTTGTTGCTCCATAAAGACTAATTGGACTGCTAGCTTTATCAGTTGAAAGTGCTACAACTTTTTTAACTTTTTGATCAATACAAGCCTCTATTAAGTTCATGGACCCATTGATATTAGTTTTGATACACTCAGAAGGATTTTCCTCCGAAGTTGGGATAATTTTAGTTGCAGCAGCATGCACCACATAATCTATATTACTTAGTGCACGATAAAGTCTATCTTTATCTCTAACATCTCCTATTAGAAAACATACTCTAGGATCATTTTTAAATAATCTTTTCATCTCCCACTGTTTTATTTCATCACGTGAAAAAATAACTAATCGTCTAGGATTATATTTTTTTAGTGTAAGAGGTACAAATGCATGACCAAATGAACCCGTACCACCTGTTATTAATATTGACGATTTTTTTATCATTACTTTATTTGAAATATCCCATAAAATTATCTGTACCTTTTGATCTTAATTATAAAATTTTTATAAAATTGATAATTTATTTTATTTGATTTCATTAAATTTAATATCTTAGATCTAAATTAAATATATTTGGGTTTAATTAAAATACAAATATTAATTTGTAAAAGTTCACAGGTAAAGATCAATATTTTATATTTAGCTAATACTGGCATTATAATACTTAGTATGACATTTCTTTGAGCTATAATTGTTGAACTAGAAATAATTTTACAATTATTTATTGATAAGAAAGCTTTTAAAAAATCATTATCCCAAATTTATATATTTTTTAGAAAAAATTTAAATCAATTTTATTATTTTTTCCAAGTATTATTGTACATTCATATAGTATTTTTGAAATAAGTTTTTAATTGTTTTGACTGGATATGATTATATTTTTTTGTTTTCAAACTTGTGTCTAGAAAATAATTAATTGTTATCGAGAGTGTATTATATTTTTATTCATCGTATTTTTGTTATATTAAATTATAATAGCTTAAAGTAATATAAAATTATAATGGTATTTTTTTTTCTAATCTTATTTTCTTTAATAAATTTTTTTTATATTAAAATTTGGAAAAAATTTTTAGATAAAGTTCCAACAGGTATTGGCATTATACTAATTATTCCTACTATTTATTATTATGAAG
>MDTG01414299.1_pt1 | contig 18401 bp, 17 predicted proteins | sample 811421 | NCBI WGS metagenome assembly MDTG01 (sample SAMN05326645, study PRJNA326480) | marine metagenome | isolation source: seawater | place: Pacific Ocean: South East | collected 2011 | reverse complement strand
TTTGTGTCTACCAATTTCACCACGAGGGCACATCGTTGTTTTTGTTGTTATTGTTAATATATTAATACACAAGAGTTTTAAATAAGTAAAAAAAATTTATTTTCCGTCTCTATCTCCTAGTTTGCACCTAGTCTTCCCATATTTTATAGGATAAGAATTAAAGAGATTTACTGTCTTTAACTCTGTCTTTTCTAAAAGTACGATTTTCATTAGTTTGATAATCATAAGTATGTATGAATTTATTATCGATCGACCTAATTTTAACTTTTCTTTGACTTGCCCAGCCTGAGGCATTCACGTAAGAAATATTATACTCACTACCCTCTTTCCATTTAAACTTAACATCTTTAGATTTGAATTCTTTCTTAGACACATTTTTTTTTCTAGATTTTTTACTAAATCCACCTTTACAACTAACACAAACTATACCCATTCCTGATCTCAGATTTGGATCTTTAAAATCTTTTATCGGTTTATATTCTTTACATTTATCGCAATGTTTTGTTTGTCCTTCTCTAGTTTTTTTTATTGTTTCTTCTATTAAATCAGCAACATCTTTTTTGTGTTGAGATATATTCAAATTAGATTTTTTCGAAAATGTTTGTTTTAATTGTTTATCGAGATATTTTATTGGGTTTTCTTTAATTACAAATTTATTAAGCCTAATAAATATTACACCGTAAGATTCTAATATTTTTTGTCTTTCCTCATGATCAACAGTATAATAATCCTCGTAATTAGTGTCTGTAACTAAATCTTTGTTATCAAAGTGTTCCTTCAAGCCGTCATACTCTATTACAACTTTTTTCTCATCATTATTTTCATCTTTGTAAATAACTAAAAAGTCCACAACAAATTTTGGATGATGATAGTCTGGATATATTTGTTTAAAATAGTCTCCAATAGGAAATTGACTTTTTAATTCAACTTTGTTTTTATTCTCGAGATAAAAAGGTGTTTGTTTAAACCATTGTAATACTTCCTTTTCCATTGGAGATTTAGGATCTAAATCTTTATTTTTTGGAAGTTTTTCCTCACTTGCCCATATATTATTAATAAATCTTAATGCATTTCCTATTTCATTTTTAAATTCTTCAACTGATTTGCTCATAGTAAAATACATTTTTTCTTGTACACGACTTAACCCTACATTTAGTCTTTGAGCTTTTTTATCACCATATTCCTCTAAATCTTTATTTGCTAAATCAACTGGGAAAATCCAATTAAGTTTATCTTTGTTTTTAGTTGCAACCATAGAGTAAAATACGATCTGTCTCTCCTCTCCTTGACAAGTATCAAAGGTCATTATTTTTAACTTTAATTCTTCTTCGAAGTAATCTTTATCCTTATGTTTTTGTATTAAAGATGTAATTAATCTTTGTTGATCGGTAAAAGGAGTAATTATCCCTACTGATACTGACGTTTTATCAGATTTTATTTTCTCTAATTGTTTGATGATGTGTTCTGCTTCTTTTTTATTTGAATTATTGATTTCATCTTTTATTTCATATTTTAAATTTTCAAAATGAATTACTTCTTTAATTGGTTTTGTTCTCAACCTAATTGCCTGTAAATCATTATTATAAAAAGTTTTGCTGCAGTAAGCGATATGCTCAGGGTAACCTCTAAAATGTTTTTTAAGTCTAGCTTCATAATTTGAAATTCTTTGAAAGAAATCAAGGATAGAAGTTTTAACATTAAAACTAGCAAGTCTTTCTAACTGGATAGCATCTTTTGAAATATTTTCTCTAAAAACTTTTCGTAATTTATTTTGATAAGTATTATTAATAATTGATGTAGCCTGGTAGGATTGTAAATTACTAAATTGTTTTTTATCTCCTAAAACTAAAATCTTTTTTGCTCTAATTATTGCCGGAAAAGCTTGAGCTATACTTACTTGAGAGGCTTCATCAATAATAATTAAATCAAACATTCCCATATCTAGATCTATATACTCAGAAAAATCTCTAACACTTGAAATTATGCATGGAAAAGCATTTTTTAATTTTTGAAATTGGTCTTTTGGAAACTTTTGTTTGGCTCTTATAATTTTACTAAGACTTCGAGCTGTATTTTTATTGTTATCGTAAAATTGGATAATTCCTCCGTCAATAACATCTGTCATCTTTGTAGTATGTAATGATTGAAGTTTTTTCATCAAAGTGGCGTAATCAAAATTTTCTGAATGATCAAAAATTCCTGTAAAGAATCCTTCTAAATTATAATATTTTTTAATTAATTCTTTTTTTTCTTTATCGAACGTTGCAAATTTATTTTCAAAAATAGAGTTTATTTTTTTTATATTTATTCCTAAATCTCTACATAATTTTTTATCGTTATTTAAAACATTTATTGAATGTCTGAATTTATTAACTAGTTTAATATCTTGCTGAAGTTCAGAGTAACTCTCATATTTTTTTATTATTTTTACTGTTTTGTCAAAATTAAGTTTTTTATTACTAGTAAAGTCTTTGAACTGAGATAAATAATCATTGTATGAGGTCAACTTTTCATAATCCACTTTGAGATTAATATCTTTTTTAATTTTTAACTTTCTTTTAATCTGATCACTTAACTCGATTATTTTTCCAGACTTAAAAACACCTCCAAAAATACCTGCAGTCTCCTGACTATATTCCTCGAGTTTCTTATATAGGTAAGTAATATTATTGGTTGAAATATTTCCAAAATAATAAAATGTTTTAAAAGAATTTTTATCCTGTGAAGCAAATGTATCAATTAAGGAGAGTAAATTAAAAAAATCTGAAAGATTTTCTACAGTTGCATTGCTATAAGAATCTTTTACTTTCTCAACTAATATTTCTAAGTCTGCAATTTCATTAAGAGTATCTATAAAATTTTCAAAATTAAATTCGTCTTTATTGATAGAATTTTCAGCAATATAATTCTTTATAGTATCAGCATTGATTGCCAAATCTTCTTTACTACAAGTTTTTGAAATTTCCTCGAACTCCTCAAATTTTTCCTTATCTATACTTTTGTAGTGATCAGATAATATTTGTAATCTATCATTAACAACGTCTGAAATTTGTTTAATATTTTCATTAGTTTTTTCTGAGTGTGATCTCTGGGCTCTATGAAAATCTCTAAGATTATCAATTGAAGATTTTGCGAGTATTTTATTGTAAGTATTTCCCATCTTTCCTAATCTAAGAATAGGATTTTGTACGTTATGACTCCTTCTAACCTGATTAAGTGTTTGGTCTATTTTATTTTCAACAACATCCAAAGCTTCACGAGTATCAGACAAAATTAAAATAGACTTATTTTTTAAAATATAATCAAATGCTATTGCAGATATTGTATGAGACTTACCAGTTCCTGGTGGTCCTTCGACTGTCACATATTTACATTGATCATGTTTTAGCGATCTAATTATTTTTTGTTGTTCCGGATTGAGAGGTATCGGGCTTTCATAATTTAATCTTTCCGTGATATCTAGTCCCTCCCATTTATCTTCTACCTCTTGATTTATTACTTCAGGCTCTTTCAGTAAAAAATCAGTTATTAATTGCTTAAACATCTCAGCAATATCACTGTCACCTTGAAGTAATTTTTCTAATATATTTTCATAGTCATTTATTAGTGACTCGTCTGACTTGTCAAAAACACAAAAAGAGCAGTTATTGGAGAGAACAAAATAAATATTTTTTGATATTTGTTTTTTTGAATTAGAGAGATCAATATTCCCCTCAGTTCTTAATTTTGAAATTAACGAGACGTATATATCATTAAATTTTGGTAATAATGTATTGTCCTCACTTACAAATAGTTTTCTTTCCTCATCAAATTTTTCTACTTTCTTATCTTCTTTTAATAAAGTTTGAAAAGCGAAATCAATTGCACGTTTATTTACAAAGAATTCATTTGAAAAAGAAACTTTAAATAAACTTTCAGTAGAATATTCTTTGACGTTTATTTGCGAGTAAAAAAGTGGAAACCTTCTTTTTTCAATTTCAATTTCCCCAAAATACAAATATATTTCTTTTTTATCTAAGTTTTTAAAAGAATTTACTATCTCTTGTAAATCATAATACAAGTCTTTTACCTCAAAATTTAAAAATAAATCTAGCAATCTAGAACTGATATCTTTTTTATTAAATAATTCCGTAGTCTGCTCTTTAGGTTTATATTTTTTATCTGCCAATATATTGTTGAATATTAATGGTATTCCTTCAGATAATGGATCTAGCACAAGATCTGTTAATTTTTCTTCTAAGGTGTATAAAGACTCAATTTCAAAATTACTTTGACTACCGATTAATGGTTCCATTTTTTCAGTAATCGGTTTTATAATGATATCTGTTATATCTTTTTTTATAATTTCGTTTATTTTATCATATGCTTCGTCAGGTCTATTTCTATGACTAGATGCAAACTCTTTAATAGTTTTAACAGAAAGCAAAACTATTCTCTCTACATCTTTATCTTTAATTTGTTTTATTAGCTTTTTAACAAGATCAACTGAGGTATCATTTAATTTTACACTGTAAGAACCTTTTTTTATTGAAATATCATTTTGAAAACCATTTTGTTTTGTTAAAAGTTTTCTTATGTATTCATTAAATTTTTCATATTTGGATAAATTAATACCAACTTTAAAATTTTTTTCGTTTGTGTACTTGATTGATCTCTTGGGAAATCTTTGGGATTTAAATCCATTCTGTAAAAAGTGCATGTAGTATTTACAAAGCTCTTCTACAAAATTATTTCTACCTGCCTTTGTTGCCATCATTTAATCTACCAAATTCTAGGTTCATCTCCTAGTCTGCGCACTAGTTTGTACAAATAAATTTGCCTTGATTTTAAATACTAATTGATGGGATAAATAAAAAAGTTAGGAATGATAATGTTTTGAGACTACCTGAGACTAACAGAGACTATTGAATTTGTGAATCGCTAGGGTTTTAAGTCCTTTGTGTCTACCAATTTCACCACGAGGGCACATAGATTATTTAGTTTTTTTATTAAAGTAACATTTATATTATTTTATTATTCTTATAAAGTATAATTATCTAATGAAAAAAATCTTAATTTATAATTCTGGTGGTGGACTCGGTGATTCTATTCAATTATTTACCTTTTTATTGAGTATACAAAATCATTTTAAAAATTCAGAATTCTACTATATAAGTGCCCATGAAAATCATTTCAGAGGCCGTCTTAAAGAATTTGGGTTAATTATAGATACTTTAAATCTTAATTTAAAATATTTTGGTTTTAGATGGTGGCATTATCTTTTCGCGAAGAAAAAATTTTTAAATCTACAAATAGAAAAATTTGATTTGATAATTGATCTTCAATCAAAATTGAGAAACACATTAATTCTTAGAAAAATACCTCATGAACATTTTTATTCCTCTACGTTTAATTTTCGATTTTGTACTGAAAAAAAAGGTTTTAATTCAAAAGATCATTTAACAAATCTTAAAGAATTTTTAGGTATAAATATTAAAAGTATAAAGTTTCATCCAAAAAAAATCCCAGAAAAATTTAAAAATGAAGCTAAAAGACTTTTACCTGATAAGAATTATGTTGGGTTTTCAATTGGTCAAGGAAACGAATATCGCAAAAAAAGTTGGAACTTAGAAAATTTTATAAATTTGGCAAACAAAATTTTAGAGATAAATAAAAAACCAGTTTTTTTTATTGAAAAAAAAAATATTGAACTAATAAATAAAATAAAAAATGAAATACCTAGCGCATTAATTCCCGAATTACATTCAGATTTAGCATGTCCTGCTTTAGTCACTGCTTTATCTCAAAGATTAGATTTAGCAATTACTAACGACAATGGAGTCATGCACATGATAAGTTTATCTAATATTCCAATGATTGTACTTTTTGGTCCAACCGATGCAGAAAAATTTGCCCCGCAAAATAGCAATGTAAAAATTTTAGATAGTAAAGAATTATATAAATCTAAGGATATTAATAAAATAACTGTATATGATGTTTATAAAATGATTTAAGTTTTTAATACTTTAATTTTTTTACTTTTAGATAATTTTAACAAATCAAGTTTTACGTTTTTTAACTTTTTCTTAGATGTTGATCTAGATACAATAGATACTCCTATTTTGCCTAACCTAAAAAAAGGATAGCTTCCAATTTCAACGAATTTTTTATTTTTTTTTTGAATTAGTTCTAATTCCTTTGAGATATTGCTTTCAACAGTAAAAACATTAAGTGTCGTGCTATAAATTTTTGATCCTTTAATCAAATATCTTTTACAATTTTCAATCATTGAATTTAAGATTGATGGAACTCCTGGAAGAGAAAATACATTTTTTATCTTAAAGCCAGGAGCCGCACTTGATGGATTATAAATTAATTTTGCCCCTCTTGGCATTTTAGCCATTTTTTTTCTACCATCATTAAAATTATTTTTTCCATAATATTTCTCTAAAATTTCAAATGCTTCTCTGTGAAACTCATATTTAACTTTAAATGCTTTTGAGACAGAGCTCGCCGTTATATCGTCATGAGTAGGACCAATACCCCCAGTGGTAAAAACAAAGTTATGCTTTTTAGACAGTTCTTTTACATTGTTTATGATAGTTTTCTCATCATCTTGTATAATTCGAACTTGTTTCACAGATATACCACAGCTAAAATTTAACCAATTTGAGATAAAAGCTGTATTTTTGTCTTGAGTTCTACCAGATAATATTTCATTTCCGATAATCAAAATTGCTGCATTTACTTTTTTTGTTTTTTTCTTCATAGATTAGTAAGTATATATGAACTTTGAAAGTAAATTAATAGCAGGTGTTTTTGTAAAAAGATATAAGCGATTTTTTGCAGATATTCAGATTAAAAATAAAATTATTACTGCTCACTGTCCCAACACGGGATCGATGGAAGGTCTTCTTAAAAAAGGGAATAAAGTTTGGATCACCAAAACAAACAATCCTAATAGAAAACTAAAATACACCCTCCAAATAATAGAAAGTAATACTTCTAAAGTAGGAATAAATACTCATTTGACTAACAAAATTTTTTTTGAAGCTCTAAAAAAAAATAAGGTAAAAGAAATAAAAAAAGATGTTTTTATAAAACCTGAGGTTAAGTTTGGCGAAAATACAAGATTTGATTTTTTAGTTGAAAAAAAAAATTTCAAAGCATTTTTAGAAGTAAAAAACGTTACTTTGTCTCGTCAACATAAAGTAGCTGAATTTCCAGATGCTATTACTGCCCGAGGAACAAAACATATTTTAGAGCTATTAAAAGCGAAAAAAAAGGGATTTAAAATTTATATTATCTATGTTGTTCAACGTGAAGATTGTAATCAGTTCAAAATCGCAAATGATATAGATAAAAAATACTCAGATTTATTAGTAAAAGCATTAAAAAATAATTTAAATTTACTTTGCTATGATTGTAAGTTTACTTCAAAAGGAATAGAACTAAATAATAAAATTAAAATTAATTTTTAATGGAAGATAAATTCAAAGAGTCATTCGAAAAAACGAGGGCGGCTGGCAAAATTGCTGCTGGAGCCCTAGACGAAGTGAGTAAAATCATTAAACCAGGAATTACAACAGAAGAAGTTAATAAAATTTGCTATGAGTTTATTAGTGATCATGGGGCATACTCGGCTCCTTTATTTTATAGAGGTTTCCCTAAATCATGTTGTACTTCTACCAATCATATTGTCTGTCACGGTATACCAACCGACAAAATTTTAAAAGATGGCGATATTCTAAATGTTGACGTGACTGCTTTAAAAAATGGTTGGCACGGCGATACTAGTAGGATGTTTGAAATTGGTGATGTCTCAGTTAAAGCTAAAAAATTAGTAAAAACAACTTATGAAGCAATGATGAAAGCTATAGACATTTTAAAGGATGGTATATATTTAGGCGATATTGGAGCTGTGATCCAAGAACATGTTGAAGCCGAAGGGTATTCTGTTGTAAAAGATTTTTGCGGTCATGGCATTGGACGAGAGTTTCATAAAAGCCCCAATGTTTTACACTATGGAAAAAAAGGCACTGGAGACAAAATAAAAGAAGGTATGATTTTTACAATTGAACCCATGATAAATGCAGGCAATTTTGAAACAAAATTATTGAACGACGGCTGGACTGCAGTTACGAAAGATAAATCCTTATCAGCACAATTTGAACATACTGTTGGTATAAATAAAAATGGTTGTGAAGTTTTTACACGATCTAAAATTTAGAATTGTCTTATTAAATGATTGAGCGATACTCTAGAAAAGAAATTAAAGATATTTGGGAAGACTACAATAAATATCGTATATGGTTAGACATTGAAATAGCAGCGGCTGAAGCTATGGAAAAACTAAAGATTATTCCAAAAGGTGTTTCAAAAAAAGTTAAATCAAAAAGCAAAATTAATGTTAAAAGAATTTTACAAATTGAAAGCAAAGTTAAGCATGATGTGATTGCTTTTTTGACTTCAATAACTGAAAAAGTAGGAAAAGATGGAAGATATCTTCATAAAGGAATGACTTCTTCCGATGTTTTAGATACTTGTTTAAATCTTCAATTAAAACAATCTGGAAATATATTGTTAAAAGATATCGAAAGTTTACTTAAATCCATAAAAAAACAAGCTATAAAACATAAATACACTTTATGCATTGGTAGAAGTCATGGAATTCACGCGGAGCCAACTACTTTTGGTTTAAAGATGTTAACATTTTATCAAGAATTTTTAAGAAATAAAAAAAGACTTGAAACTTCAATTAATGAAATATCCACATGTTCCATATCTGGAGCCGTAGGCACTTTTGCTAATGTTGATCCTAGAATAGAAAAATATGTAGCAAAGAAACTTAAATTAAATGTAGAACCAATTTCAACTCAAGTAATTCCAAGAGATAGACATGCTCAATATTTTTCTACATTAGCAATAATAGCAAGTTCTATTGAAAGATTTGCAGTTGAAATTAGACATTTGCAAAGAACAGAGGTTCTTGAAGTTGAGGAGTTTTTTGGTAAAAAACAAAAAGGATCTTCAGCAATGCCACATAAAAGAAATCCAATATTAAGTGAAAATTTAACTGGTTTAGCAAGATTAATAAGATCATATATTATTCCTGCATTAGAAAATGTGGCGTTGTGGCACGAGAGAGATATTTCTCATTCAGCGGTTGAGAGAAATATAGGGCCAGATTCTACTATCACTTTAGATTTTGCTTTAAACAGACTTGATAATATTATTAAAAATTTAAATATCTATCCAAAAAAAATGAAAAATAATTTAGATATTACTAATGGTATTTTTTTTTCTCAAAGAGTATTGCTGGAATTAACTAGCAATGGATTTTCAAGAGAAGAGGCATATAAAATAGTTCAAAAGAATGCTATGCAATCATGGAAAAATAATTCTCCATTTTACGAAAAAATAGCTTCGGACAAGAAAATTTTAAAAAAAATACCTGTTAATAAGCTTAAAAAATTATTTAATTTTAGTTATCATACCAAGAAAATTAATATAATTTTTAAAAGAAGTTTAAAAAAATAATCTTATATGAACAAGGGTAATAAATTATACGAAGGTAAGGCTAAAATATTATATGAAACTAAAGACAAAAATTTAGTTATTCAACATTTTAAAGATGATGCAACAGCCTTTAATAATCTTAAAAAATCAAAAGTAGAAGGTAAGGGAGTTTTGAACAATAGAATCTCAGAATATATACTAACGAACCTTGCTCAGTGCGGAATAAAAACGCATTTTGTCAAAAGATTAAATATGAGAGAGCAGTTAATAAGAAAAGCTGAGATTTTCCCTATAGAATTTATTGTAAGAAATATCGCAACTGGCTCTTTAAGTAAAAGACTTGGAATTTCTGAAGGTACTGTTTTAGAAAAACCATTACTAGAATATTGCTACAAAAAAGATGAGCTAGAAGATCCTTTAATTTCTAAAGAACATATTTACTCTTTCGGCTGGGCTAATCCAGATGAAATAAACGAAATAGACAAAATTACTTTAAGAATTAATGACATTTTATTAGGTTTATTTCGTGGGATAGGAATCAAATTAGTTGATTTTAAAATTGAATATGGCAAAGCCTGGAATAAAGATATAGAGCAAAAAGAGATAGTTCTAGCAGATGAAATAAGTCCTGATACTTGTAGGCTATGGGATGTAAAAACTGAAAAAAAATTAGATAAAGACAGATTTAGAAGAGATCTAGGTAATGTAATCCAAGGATATCAAGAAGTTGCAAGAAGACTAAATATTATGCCAGAAGAAACTAATATTAGTGAAGTTAATTTTGGCAAAACAACTTCGATTAAATTTAAAAAAAAATAAATTGAAATTTTCAGTTACAGTGACTTTAAAAAAAGATGTGCTAGATCCTCAAGGAAAAGTTGTTTTAAATACTTTAAAAAATATAGGGATGGAAAATTTAAAAAATATTAGACAGGGGAAATATTTTGAAATCGATATTGATGAAGAAAATAAAGAAACTGCTGAAGAAAAAGTTGAGAAAATGTGTAAAAAACTTTTGGTTAATTTAATTATAGAAGATTACAAAATTAACAAACTCTGATGAAATCATCCGTAATTGTTTTTCCAGGATCTAATTGTGATAGGGATATTGCTGTTGCGTTGGAGAAAATGCAATTTAATAACCAAATGGTTTGGCATAAAGATACCAGTTTACCAAAATCTGATTTAATTGTTATTCCGGGTGGATTTTCTTATGGTGATTATTTAAGATCAGGTGCAATTGCAGGAAAATCATTAATAATTAATGAAGTTATAAAAGCTGCAGAAAAAGGTTGTTTGATTTTAGGAATATGTAATGGATTTCAAATACTAACTGAGACAGGATTACTAAATGGTGTTTTGTTAAGAAATAGAAATTTAAGGTTCATTAATAAAGATATTAATATTAAAGTGATAAGCAATGAGACTAGATTTACTAACAAGTATAAAAAAGATCAAATTTTAAAAATAAATATTGCACATAATGAAGGAAATTATTTTACAGACTCTGAACATTTAAAAGAGTTAAAAGAAGAAAATTTAATAGCGTTTAAATACTGTGATAACAAAGGTTTAATTACTAATGAGTCTAATCCAAACGGATCCCAAGAAAATATAGCTGGTATTTTTAATAACAAAAAAAATATCCTAGGAATGATGCCACACCCTGAAAGAATGGTCGATAAACTGATTTCAAATAATGATGGAGTGAACCTGTTTGCAAGTTTATTAAAATAGATTATGAAAATTGATAAAAAAATTATTAAAAATCATGGCTTAAGTTTGGAAGAATACTCAAAAATTAAAAAGCTTCTTAATAGAGATCCTAATCTATTGGAACTTGGTATTTTTTCTGCCATGTGGAATGAACATTGTTCATATAAATCATCAAGAGTGCATTTAAAAAATTTACCCACAAAAAATAATTATGTAATTCAGGGACCAGGAGAGAATGCAGGTGTAATTGATATTGGAGATGACGATGCAATTATTTTTAAAATAGAAAGCCACAATCACCCATCTTACATTTAGCCATATCAAGGAGCAGCAACTGGCGTTGGTGGAATTTTAAGAGACGTTTTTACTATGGGCGCTAGACCTATAGCACTTTTAAATTCTATTCATTTTGGTTCTCCTGAACATTTTAAAACTAAAAGTTTATTAAACGGTGTTGTTTCTGGTATTGGAGGTTATGGAAATTGCATTGGTATTCCAACTATTGCAGGTGAAACAAAATTTAATAAAACATACAACGAAAATATTTTAGTCAATGCAATGGCTGTAGGTCACGCAAATAAGAATAAAATATTTTATTCTAAAGCCAAAGGGATTAATAAACCTGTCGTTTATGTTGGTTCTAAAACCGGTAGAGATGGTATTCATGGAGCCTCTATGGCTTCAGCAGAGTTCGATCAAAATACAGAAGATAAAAAACCAACAGTACAAGTTGGAGATCCATTCACTGAAAAATTATTGATGGAGGCATGTTTAGAACTTATGAAACAAAAATCGATAATTTCAATTCAAGATATGGGTGCTGCTGGACTTACCTCATCAAGTGTAGAAATGGCATCCAAAGGAAATTTAGGTATAGAACTCAATTTAGAAAAAGTTCCTTGCAGAGAAGAAAAAATGACACCCTACGAGATGATGCTTTCTGAGAGCCAAGAGAGAATGTTGATTATTCTTGAGGAAGGTAAAGAGCTTGAAGCAAAAAAAATTTTCGAAAAATGGGATCTAGATTTTGTAATAATTGGAAAAACAACTAACACTAATAAACTTGTTTTAAAATTTCAAAATAAAGTTGAAGCAGAAATTCCAATAAATGCATTGGCCTCGGAGGCTCCTGTTTATAACAGAAAATGGGTTAAAAAAAATCTTCCAAAAAATAAAATTAAAGTAAAAGATTTGAAAAAAGTTGAACTAGAAGATTCTCTTATAAAAATTTTATCTTCTCCAAATCATTCGAATAAATCCTGGATTACAAATCAATATGACCAAATGGTTATGTGTGATACAGCTCAAAAATCTGGCTCTGATGCAGCTATATTGAGAATTCACAATAAAGACAAAGGCATAGCTATAACAGTTGATTCCTCTGCTAATTATTGCAAAGCACATCCTAGCACTGGTGGGAAACAAATTGTATGTGAGAGTTGGAGAAATCTAGTCTCAGTTGGAGCAAAGCCTATTGCGATAACAAATTGTCTTAACTTTGGAAATCCAGAAAATCCAGAAATAATGGGACAGTTTGTCGAATGTCTCCAAGGTGTGAAAGAATCATGTGAGTTTTTAGATTATCCTGTTGTTTCAGGAAATGTCTCGTTTTACAACGGTACAAATAAAAAAAATATTTTTCCAACGCCTGTAATAGGTGGTGTTGGTTTAATTCAAAATATTGAAAAAAAAGTAGATCATCGATTTAAAAAAGAAAACAGTATAGTTATACTAATTGGTAAAACTTTTGGACATTTAGAACAAAGTGTTTTTTTAGAAGAAATTCATTCAATAACAGAAGGGGTTCCTCCAAAAGTAAACCTAACAAATGAAAAAAATAATGGTGTATCTATTTTAGAGCTTATTAATTTAGGTTTATTAAATTCTGTTCATGATGTTTCAAACGGTGGTCTTATAATAGCCCTATCTGAGATGTGCATTAATTCAAATTATGGAGCTTTAATTGAAACGCCAAAATCTCTTACAAATTTATTTGAATATTTTTATGGAGAAGATCAAAGTAGATATGTCGCAGAAGTAGATAGAGAAAACTTTGATAAAGTTGAAAAAATATTAAAAAAAAACAATATTTTTTATGAAAAGATTGGTGAAACACAAAAAAGATATTTTGAAATTAAAAGAGAGTTGAAAATAGACATTAAAGAGCTATATAAAATCAATAATCAATGGTATTATAATTATTAATGGCACTACCAAAAAAAGAAATTGAACAACTAATTATTGCGTCTATTCCAGATGCTTCGATCGAAATAAAAGATTTAATGGGCGATAATAATCATTATTCTGCTACCATAAAATCTAAAATGTTTAATGGCTTAAATAAAATAGATCAACATAAGTTAGTTTATAAATCTTTAAAAGGTAAAATGGGTAATGAGTTGCATGCTTTATCAATAACAACACTGGAAAAATAATGGATATCAAAGAAAAAATTAAAAATTTTATAAATGATAATGATGTATGTTTGTTTATGAAAGGAACGCCTGATTCTCCTCAGTGTGGTTTTTCTATGGCAGTATCAAATGTGCTTAAACATTTAAACGTAAAATTTAGAGGGATTAATGTTTTAGAGGATGAAAATTTAAGACAAGGTATTAAGGATTATAGTGATTGGCCTACAATACCACAATTGTATGTCAAAGGAGAGTTTATAGGTGGATGCGATATTGTAAAAGAGCTTTTTGATAAAGGTGAGTTGAAACAATTATTAGAAAAAAAACAAATTATCTAGAATAGTATTCTATTACTAAGTTTGGCTCCATTATCACAGGATAAGGTACTTCAGAAAATTTAGGCACTCTAACAAGTTTAACAGTTTTATTTTTATCGTCTAATTGAATATATTCAGGTACTTCTCTTTCCTTACTTTGAAGTGCACCGTCTATAAAAGTTAATTTTTTAGATTTTTCCCTTATTTCTATTAAATCTGAGTCTTTAACTAAATAGCTGGAAATATTTACTCTTTTTTTATTTACTATCACATGACCGTGATTAATCATTTGGCGAGCAGAGAAAACTGTATTTGCAAGTTTTGCTCTATAAATAACTGTGTCCAATCTGCTTTCAAGTAATGCTATTAAATTTTCTGTCGTATCCCCTTTTTTTGCTAAAGCTTTTCTATAAATATTTCTAAATTGCCTTTCGTTAATATTCCCATAGTAAGCTTTCAATTTTTGTTTTGCTTGCAATTGAGTACCGTAATCGGTTGGTTTGCCTTTTTTGTTTTGTCCATGCTGACCAGGTGGATATGCTCTTGAATTAAATGGACTTTTTGGCCTTCCCCATAGATTAGCTTTTAACCTACGATCAACTTTGTGTTTAGATTTTAATCTTTTTGTCATTCGGAAATGGGTTTACAAGGTTTAGGGGGTAGATGTCAATTATGCTTTTTTTTATTTTTACTTAAAGAGCCAATTAAACTAGCTAAAATCCGTAATTCTTTATCATTTGGCTCCATTCTATAAAATAAATTGTTTATATTTTTAATCATTGAGCTTCTTTTTTCAGGTGGATTAAAAAAATTTTTCCTATCAAGATTAGTGGTTAATAAATTTAGCAACTTAGAAATTTTACCTTTTCGACCTATTTCCTTATTAAAAATTGTTTGTTTGATTAATTTAAAATTGTTTAATTTAAAAAGTTCATAACAAACTAAGGATATAGAGTGTGAAAGATTCATTGATTTAAATTTTGGTGAAGATGGTATTTGAACTACATAATTAGAATAAGATAAGTCTAAATTTGATAAACCTGATGCTTCAGGACCAAACATTAAACCAATTTTTTTTTGCTTTATCTTTTTGATTTTATTTAAAAAATTATTCATACTCACGTGTTTTTTATTAATATCTCTCTTACGGGCACTAAATGAAAAAATTATATCAAAATTTTTAATAGCTGAAATAGTGTCATTAAATACCTTGGTTTTATTTAAAATATCGAAGGCTCCTACTGACGTAGTTTTAGCTTTTGCATTAGGCCATCCATACTTAGGGTTTGTTATAATTAAATTTTTAAAACCAAAATTTTTCAATGATCTTGCTGATGCTCCAATATTTTCACCTAGTTGGGGTTTAATTAAAATAAAACCATATTTATTTTTCATGAATATTGGCCGGAGCTTTTTCTTTAAATAATTTATATTCTAAACTATCAATCAAAGCTTTGAAGGAAGCCTCAATAATATTTTGTGATACACCAATAGTGAACCAACTTTTTCCACTTTTATCAGTGCTTTCGATTGAAACTCTTGTTGTGGCACCAGTACCAGTATTTAAAATTCTTACTTTATAATCTAAAAGCTTAAGATCAGAAAAATACTTATAATATTTTTCAACTTTTTTAAAATTAGATCTGATAGCGTTGTCTAAGGCGTTTACTGGTCCGTTCCCCTCACCTGCGCAATGTATTTCTTTTCCATCTATTATAAAAGTAACTTCTGCTGTAGTTTTTAAACCAATATCTTTTTTCACATTGACGTTATAGTTTTTTACTTTTAAATACTCAGGAAGTTTACCCAATAATTTATTTGCTAAAAGTTCAAAAGATGCATCTGCTCCATCATATGAGTATCCTGTAAACTCTCTTTCTTTAACCTCATTTAGTATTCTTTGAACTTTAGGATCGCTCGAATTAATCTTGATTCCATAATTTTCAAGTCTTGAAATAATATTTGATCTTCCAGCTTGATTTGAAACAATTATATTTCTGTGATTGCCGACTTCTTTTGGATCTATATGCTCATAAGTTTTAGGATTTTTTTTAACTGCAGAAACGTGTAGTCCACCTTTATGTGAAAAAGCTGATCCTCCGACATATGCCATGCTTTTATTAGGTTTTTTATTTAAAACTTCATCTAGAAATCTTGAGCACTCTGTTAAAGAAGTGAGTTTTTCTCTTTTTATATTTAACTCAAATTTATCATTAAAAGTTTTTTTTAAAAAAAGTGTAGGGATTATAGACATCAAATTAGCATTTCCACATCTTTCACCTAGACCATTGATTGTACCTTGTATTTGTCTTACCCCTGCTAAAACAGCAGTTAATGAATTGCTAACAGCATTTTCAGTATCATTATGTGCGTGTATACCCAGATTTTTACCAGGAATTACCTTTGAAACTTTGTCAATAATATCTCCAACTTCATTAGGTAAAGTTCCTCCATTAGTATCACATAATACAATCCATCTTGCCCCTTCATCATATGCCTGTTTTAAACAATCAAGTGCATAATTAGGATTATTTTTATATCCGTCAAAAAAATGTTCTGCGTCAAAAAGAAATTCTTTTTTATTTTTTACAAAATGTTTAGCTGTTTCTTTTATATTTCTTAAATTTTCCTCATTTTTAATTCCTAAAGCAGTTTTAACATGAAAGTCCCAAGTTTTTCCTACAACGCAAACTGTCTTACAATTTGCATTCATTAAAGGCGATAAATTTGGATCGTTATCAGCGCTTACACCATTTTTTTTTGTCATACCAAATGCTGTAAATTTAGACTTACCTAGGTTTGGTGATTTATCAAAAAATTCATTATCAATAGGATTCGCACCAGGCCACCCTCCCTCGATATAATCAATACCAATGTTTGATAAAATTTTTGCAATTTTATTCTTATCTTCAACTGAAAAGTCAACTCCTTCGGTTTGGGCGCCGTCTCTTAGAGTTGTGTCAAATATATATAATTTTTCTTTACTCATTTATAATTCCAAGTTGTTGTACCTTTTTCGTCTTTAATATCAATACCTTCTTTGCTCAACTGGTCTCTGATTTTGTCAGCTAATTTATAATTACCAATTTTTTTAGCTTGCTCACGCTCTTTTATCTTTAGTAAAATATTTTCTTTTGAGATTTTTATTTTACTTTTTTTAAAATTTGCTCTTTCCTCTAATGTTTCATTAAATAAGCCAATTAACCTGCAAGCTTTATTAAACTCTTTTTTCTTGTCATCATCCCCGCTCTGAGATTGTTGAAATAAATCGTGTAATTTTGAAATGTAAAGCGGCGTATTCATATCGTCTAATAAATCTTTAAAGCACTCAGGCGTTTTTTCAGTAGTTTCATGTGAATACATTGAATACCATTTATCAAGAATTTTTGATTGTTCGGTAAGTAAGTCATTATTCCAATCTAGGGGTTGTTTATATTGAGCGCTTAAAAGTGATAGACGAACCACCTGACCTGAATATCTTTTAGCTGCATTATCAATCGTTGTTATATTTCCCAAAGATTTTGACATTTTTTCTTTGTTCATCGTAACAAATCCATTGTGCACCCAATAATTTGCAAATTTTTCTGTTCCATTGTTAACGCATGATTGTGCTATTTCATTTTCATGGTGAGGAAAAATAAGATCTAACCCACCTCCATGTATATCAAAATTACTTCCTAAATATTTTTCACTCATTACAGAACATTCTAAGTGCCAGCCCGGTCTACCTCTACCCCAAGGCGAGTCCCAACCTGGATCATCTTTGTCTGAAGGTTTCCACAGGACAAAATCTAAAGGATCTTTTTTAAGTTTTGAAATTTCGACTCTTGCACCAGCTTTTAAATCATCAGGATTTTTATTCGACAATTTTCCATAATTTTTAAATGATGCTACTGAAAAAAAAACATGGCCATCAATTTCATATGCAGCCTGTTTTTTAATTAAATTTTCTGTCATTTTAATCATTCCTGATACATGTTCTGTTGCTTTCGGTTCTTGAGTAGGTGTTAGACAAAAAAGAACATCACAATCTTCATGGAATTTCTTTGTAATTTCATTTGTTAATTTAGAAATTGAAATTTTTTTATTTTTTGATGATTCTATAATTTTATCATCAATATCTGTTATATTTCTCACATATAAAACTTTACTCTTCCCATACATTTCAATCAGTATTCTGAAAAGAAGATCAAATACAACTAAAGCACGTGCATTACCAACATGAGGGTTGTCATATACTGTTGGCCCACAAGCGTATAATGAAATTTTTTTTAAGCTAATTGGTTTAAAAATTTCTTTTTTGTTTGTAAGTGAATTAGTTAAATGTAAGTTATTCATTAAATTTGCAAACAGGTATCGGATTCATTTTGTGTAAATTTTTTTCTCTTATCTTTAAATACTTTTGATAATTTGGATCATTTTTATTTTCCATAGCTTTTTCAAGATCTTCATAGCT
>MDTG01063245.1_pt1 | contig 18404 bp, 19 predicted proteins | sample 811421 | NCBI WGS metagenome assembly MDTG01 (sample SAMN05326645, study PRJNA326480) | marine metagenome | isolation source: seawater | place: Pacific Ocean: South East | collected 2011 | reverse complement strand
TGCTGAAACTTCAGCGGGCTTAACATCTGCCATATTCTTTATTTTTCAGTATTAGGATGTAATCAATTCTCTTTTTAACGCTTTCAAGCGATCCGCAATGCTAGCGTTGTATTGTAAATCTCCAACCCTAAGGATGAATCCTCCTTTTATGTTCGGATCTACAATGTTTTTGAGTTCAATTTTTAAAGGGGTCAAAGTGGCTGCTTTTTTGAGCACCTCATTTTCCAAATCCCCGCTTAGTGGTAATACGGTAGTAACAGTAGTAGTAACTTTCCCTTGATTTTTTTCGAATAGTTCTATGTAATGATGGGCTATCCCCCAAAGAATTCCTTCCCTTCCGTTTTGACAAAGTAAATCAAAAAGACTTTTGAGTATTTTCGATGCCTTTGGAAAGACTTCATCGATGATCTTTCTTTTTTGTGAACCTGGCAAAACAGGACTATTCAGTGCATCGTCCAAATCGGGGCTAATTTCCATAATGTATAGGATGTTTTGCATTTCTTCAACGACGGCCTTTTGATTTTGATTTTCAATAGCGAATTCCAAAAGTGCCTTTGCGTATCTGATCGAAGCTCTCCCTGCTTTCATAGTCTAAATTATAAAGAGGCGTCTTTAATAAGTTGGCTGACCAATTTGGACTGTTTGTCTTTGCTATCCAGTTCGGATTCAATAACCTTTTCGGCTATATCCAAAGAAATTTGTGCTACTTGATTTTTGAGTTCCTGGAGTGCGGCACGTTTTTCGTTTTGAATAGACTCTTGAGCCTGAGCGATAATTTTATCAGCTTCAGCTTTGGCCTCAGCTTTGGCTTGGTCAACAATATCAGCGCCATTAGAACGGGCTTCCTTTAAAAGGGATTCGCGCTCAGCTCGGGCTTCTTTTAGAACTTTTTGGTTGTCTTCTTGTATGGAAGCCATTTCTTTTTTAGCCTCCTCCGCTAAATTTATAGCGTCTTTTATAGAAGTCTCTCTTTGATTGACTGCATCCAAAATGGGTTTCCATGCAAACTTTCTTAGAAGAAAGATCAGCCCAATAAAAATGAATAGTTGCCAAAAAAACAGACCAAATGAGAATTCATTGATTAATTTTTCCATCCTTAAAAGATTTTAACCCAATGAATGGGTTGATAAACAATGCTTATTAAACTGCAAACAATGCGGCAAAACCGATTCCTTCGACCAATGCTGCAGCAATAAGCATTACTGTTTGAATTTTTCCTGTAGCATCCGGTTGGCGTCCAATGGCCTCCATGGCACCTCTTCCGATAGATCCAATACCTATACCTACTCCAATTACTACTAAACCTGCTCCTACTATTTCTGGAATTTCCATAGTTAATTATTGATTTAAATTATACATACTATTTTAATGTTCGTCGTTTTCATCGTGTTGTTCAACTGCAAAGCCAAAATACAAGGCCGACAAGACCGTAAATATATAGGCCTGCAAAAGGGCAACTAATATTTCGATGATGGAAATGGAAAAAGCCAAAATAAATGACAGGCTGGATCCAATCCAGTTTTTGAAAATAAAAATAAGGGCGATCAAACTCATCAATACGATGTGTCCTGCCGAGATGTTTGCATACAATCGTATCATCAAAGAAAAGGGTTTGATGATCAGCCCTAAAAGTTCTATAGGTGCCAAAATAATTTTCATGAGCCATGGCACACCAGGCATCCAAAAAATGTGCTTCCAATAATATTTTTTTCCAACCAAAGTGGTAATGACAAAGGTAATCATTGCCAAGCAAAAGGTAATGGCTATGTTTCCCGTTACGTTAATTCCCAACGGGGTTAATCCTAAAAGGTTTAAAAACCATACGAAGAAGAAAAGGGTCAATAAATAACTCATAAACCTTCTGTGGTCTTTTTCTCCAATATTGGGGATGGCAATTTCGTCTCTGACGTAAAGTACAATAGGTTCAAAAAAGCGTCCAACCCCTTTTGCGATCATGCCATTCTTTTGATAAGATTTTGCCAATCCTCTAAATAACACAAACATCAATAGTGCAGTAAATAATATGGATGTTACATTTTTGGTAATCGAAAAATCAATCGGCTTTATGTTCGTGGGTTGGTGATGATCGTCATAGGTGATCGTTCCTTGGGCGTCAGTTTTATATATTTTGCCGTGATAGAGCTTATAGTGATTGTCGTCTAAGTGAACCACCTTTTTGCCATGCTTGAGCCTGGAAGAAGAAAACACCCTAAATCCATCGTCCCAGAGTATGACCGGTAAAGGCATCCCAATGTAGACCTTTTCATTTGTGCTTTTGTCTTTGTAAGAAAGAAAATTGAAGTAGTGTGAGTCTTTTAGGTGATGGAGAATGTAAGCCTTGATTTCAGACTTAAGGTTGCCATTTAGTTCGACTTCTAATGGTTTAGATTCTTTTGCGCTTAGAGTACCGAATGAAATCAGTAAAAAAGTTGCTAAATATAGGTATTGTCCCCTAGGCATGATAACCACTAAACTTATAGTTTAATTGTGGTGCAAATGTAAGTCATTCGACTTTTAAATAAAATACTTTTTAAAATATATTTTTGTGCTTTGCAAAAAAGATTAATTCTCGTGATTTAAAAATTTTATAAATTGATGAATTTCAAGGATCAAAGTCGTGGTATAAGGAATGAAAAAAGTCAAAAATTCCTGCTTTAGTGAATGCCCAATGGCTTGAAACCTCGGGTAAATCAAAGCAAAAAAAAGTAAAAACTTTAGTACACTGCTAAGTAGAAAAATCCATCCCAAAATAGAGGGGTTTTGTTTTGAAACAAAAAGAATTAACAGTAATAAACCCATTGCGAAAATGGTATTAAAGAGATAACAAATCCTTAAAAGCTCATCCTGATCTGATAAACCCAAATGGTCTATTGTAATACTATGAAGCCAGAAAAGGCAAACCATCATCATAAGTAGCTTCACTGAAAACTTTACTAGAGTATTAATCAAGTTGTTAGTCTCTTTTGCTTTGCTTAATGATGATGATAAGTACCAAAACCAATCCTATGAATGAAGTGACAAGTGTAGGAAATTTGGAAGCAATGTCCCATTTTTCTTGGATCCAACCTCCCAAATAAATCATTATGTACATGATTGTGCCTATTTGAAAAGCAAGGCCGGAAAATATCAGCCAATTTCTAGGCTGTTTTTTCATGGGTCTCGTTGGGGTCTTTCACCACCTTAAATTCGATTTTTTTATCCTCTTTATTCATGGAGCAGTTAGCGTTGAAGGTAGCACCGGACTCTACTATCAGTTTTCCAATAACGACATCACCGTCAATGATACTTGTCGATCTAAGACTAAGGACTTGGGATACAAAAAGGTTACCATTGATTTTTCCTTCAACATCAGCATTAGAGCAACTCACCGCTCCTTTTATACTCCCATCCTTACCCACAACAACTTTGCCTTTTGTTTTGATAGATCCTTCAAGTAGGCCATCAATTCTAAAATCTCCCTCAGACAGAATTTCTCCTTTTAGTTTGGTAGAATTCTCTATACGACTGTAGTGACCGTGTGTCTCATTCTTCTTCATTGGTAAGTTGTATTTTTGTCTAAAAGCATTTTTTTGTAATCGGCCGATAAAGCTACAAAATTATTTGAACTTAAAATTTCTTCTTCGGTCCCATCAAATCTCTTTTTCCACTCATTTAGCTTTCTTATATTGCGAATTCCGTGCAAAACCAGATAAGTTTGATTTTGATTGAATCGGTCCTCAGACAAAAACCATTTTGTTTTGGGAGTTTCGTCCAAAGCATTCTGGAGTTTGTTTTTAATCTTTTTTAGAGAAATAGTATCCTTAACGTTGAAAGTAAAAATCCATTTGTAATTGAGATATTTTTTGTTGTTGTTTTCAATCGAGTCTACCCCTTTAAATTGATTTATAATCTCTTGTGCCTTATTTGCTTCAGGCGATTCGGGGTATTTTAGTGGGATGTTTTCTAATGCTTTTTTCAACTTATACCTTCCTTTCAGCCTTCCCTCAAAAATAGCCATTAACAGATCAAATTTTGGTTGAAGAGTAGTACCACTTAGCAGTACTCGAAAAGATTTAGCTTTTTCTTCTAATTGATCAAAATCCCCTTTTTGATAGATTTTTACTAGGCTCTCATATACATTTTCTGGAGTTTGAAAATCGGAATGGCCAAATTCCTCTGGATTAGAAAGAATTATGGAGTAGGGCGATTCCGGATGGTTTGTAAGGATTCGATTATAGTATTGCTCTGCTTTTTCAGGCGATACCTTTTCATCAATCTTATAGAGATGATAGAGTGCTGGTGCTTCAATCTCCCCAGAAGGGTTGAGCTGTAGCAAATGCTCCAATCGGTCTTGTGCCAAAGCATAATTTTTAAAGCTCTCTTTGTAAATCATGCCCAACTGTAAATAAGCATTCTGGTTTAGCTTTTTGATGCTGTCTATCTCTACTTTGGTCTTTGGCAATGCATTTACATAATTCTCGGGTTTCTCAACAAAAAAACCTTCGCTTTTTGACTTTTCCTGATCTCTGATTCCAAGAGACTCCTCTCCGATTAAACTTATGGCCGATGCTATCGCCCAATTGTCTGAATTGGGCCGGTCACCCCATGTAGAGAGAAATTTTTGTTGACCTTGAACCACTAGCTTAGGGTTGAAGAAATAAAAAGCATTGGCTTGAGAGCCTTTGCCAAAAAATGGAAAAATTACTTTTTCTTCTGTAGCAACTTTTGCAAGTGCCTGGGCTTCTTTCGCTTCAATGTGTTTTTTAAAATACTCCATTTGAGAGGCTTTGCTAAGGCCAGTGAGGTAAAGTATGCTATCTGTAGTTTGGACTATATTTTCATATTTGATCACACCATTGAGGTTATCCTTTTCTCTTTGTATTCTCCTTTTAATGGTTGTTTTTTCAGACATCGTACTTAGCAGACTATCCAGATATGCCCCCGCAAGAACATATTTGCCTCCGGCAAAATTGAAATTAGCCAGATCTCTATAATTAGCCCTTTTGGTTGGCAAATCCAGATTGACGGATTTTAAAGATTGGCTAAGGTAATATTCCCCTAGGCTGTCTTCCTCTTGCTGAAAACAGTGAATACCTATGGCACGATTTATCCAATGGTCAAAGATGTAATTTTCATAATTATTGGCGAGTTTTTCATACGATTCCATTGTGTCCAAACTATCTCTTAAGCTTATGATTTGAAGTCTTTTGATCTGGGCATTTATCCAATATTTTCGGGGGGTTTTTCTATTGAGTGCCACGACTTGTTCAAAGGCCCATAGAGCAGAATCGGACTTTTTGAGGCTTTCATAAAGTTGGCCTGATAGAAAGTAGTAACGCCCTTTTTCACGGTTGGATTTGGCGGTAAGAGCCGCATTTCTGATATAGTAAATAGCAGAATCCAACTGCTTTATATTGATAAAGGCTTGGGATATAGTCGCATTGGCCTCGCTGTGGAATTTACTAGTTGGAGTTATTGACCTGGCTAAACTCCTAAGATTTTTAATGGCAAGCTCATTATTCCTCAATCGAATGTTGGTTTTTTCACGCCATATTCTCCCTTCAACATAAGTTTTACTGTCTGCGTAGTTTTCCAATAAATAATTAAATGCTTCCATAGCGGGGAAAAAACGTCGATCAAAATAGCGGGCTTTACCCAAAAGCAGATAGGCCTCATCAATTTTATTATTGCGCTGGACACCATTGATTTTCATTGAGTGTTTTTGAATGGCTTTTACCGCTTTTTCCTCGGCACGATCAAAGCCGGGTACAATCGTCGTTTGATCCATTTGCTCTCCGTTTAAGGCGATAGGCTCTACATCTAAAAGTTCGAAAAAATTGTCATCATGAGCTTGCTCCAAAATGGATTGACCAACATTAAAAGCTTCGATTCCATTAAAAAGTACATTGTACTTAGTTTTTATAGAATGGTATCCCCTGTTAAACCTTTTGTTTTTTTGAGTAGAACAGCTCCATAACAAGAGCAAGATGCCTGTTCCTGATGCCAAAAAATTCAGTCCTTTTTTCAATGGAAAAAGTTTTTATATATAACTGTAAAAGATTCAGTTTAGTATAACTAAGTATTAAAATAAGACCCCAATTAAGAAAGGTGTCATAATCAAATGCAAGGTCTTTTTTTCGCAAGACTTGTTCTATTAAAACTCTCCTTTTCATAAAAATTGTATGGATGATTTAAATTCACTACTGAAAATCAAAAAAATTAGTCGTGAAGTTTTCCATTTGTTTATTTAAAGTTTCCCTATGCGGAGTTTGGGAACTGGGGTCAAAATTGGCAAAAGGATTGTCATTTAGGTATTCGATAAAATGCCTTATCTGAAAGCTTTAAAAGGTTTGATATTGTTTTGTTTTTTTAAAATAACTTTGCAAACAAAAACACGCTATGGCAGAAATGTATTCCCTAATAATTTCGAAAATCACCAGAAATACTCCTGAAGCTGTTTTGATTTCTTTTAGGGTTCCCGAAACAGATAAAGAAAGGTTTAAATTTAAAGCGGGTCAATACTTGACTCTTGAAACAAACATCGACGAAAAATTAGTAAGACGATCCTACTCCATTTGTAGTAGTCTGGACGAGGGACTTCAAGTAGGCGTCAAAGAGGTTCCCGAAGGTGTTTTCTCGACCTATGCCAATCAAACATTACGTGAAAATGACAGCATAATGGTAGCCCCTCCTGATGGCCGCTTTCAGTATGAATCATCTAAACAAGCTCAAACGCTGTCTGGATTTGCAGCAGGAAGTGGAATAACGCCCATCATGTCCATTCTAAAAACAGCTCTTTTGGATCATCCCGACAATCGTTTTCATTTGGTTTATGGAAATAAGACGCCAAAGGACACTATGTTCTTTGATGAATTGAAGGGTTTGGAAAAAGACTTTAAAGGCCGCCTTTCCATTCAATGGGTCTTCAGCCGAGCCAATGTAGAGGGAAGCCTCTTTGGTCGTGTCGAATCCAGTGTGGCCAAAAATGCCCTAACACACTTGGGAGAGGCTGCAGATAAGTTCTACCTTTGCGGACCTGAAAGCATGATTGAAACTGTATCGGAGACTTTATCTAAAAATGGAGTGGAAAAAAAATCAATTCTATTTGAATTGTATAGTACATCCCCCAAAACAGAACAGATCGAAGGAAAATCCGAAGGGGCTTCATTGGAAATCATCTACGATGAGCAAACGCATAAAATTGATATCTCCGAAGGTAAAAGTGTTTTGGACACTGCCCTTCAAAATAAGTTAGATGTGCCTTACTCCTGCCAAGGAGGCGTTTGCTCCAGCTGTATCGCAAGGATCAAATCGGGAACAGCAGAAATGACAACCAATCAAATCCTGACCGATGAAGAAATCGAAGAGGGGTTAATTTTGACCTGCCAAGCACATGCTGCCAGTAGTCATCTGGTAGTGGATTACGACGATGTATAGTCCCTTATCACTTTAGTAATTCCAAGATTTTTTCGATAACCGTTTTAGGGTCCAAAGACCTGAAAGCGTCCTTGTAATCTCTGGGAACATAGGTTCCGTAGACAGAAGTGGGAATAAGGGGGTATTTGGTTCTGTCCAAGGTGAGGCTGTGATCCAAAGGTTGATTAAAAGGAGAAAATCCACAAAAAGGATGGGTAATTCCCCATAGGGTAAGTACCCTGATTCCAGTATTGGCGGCCATATGACCATTGGCAGAATCCATTGAAATCATCAAATCCAAATAGGCCATTAGATCGAGTTGTTTTTTGAGGTTGATTTTTCCGGCGGTATTATAAACATTTGCGTAGGCTTTTTCCCAGACTTCTAAACGATTCTTTTCTTTTGCACCAGCACCAAAAAGAAAAATCTGATAATCTTTTTGTAAATAATTAATGATCTTTTGCATAAGATCTAAGGGGTACATTTTCCCCGGATGCGCGGCAAATGGGGAAATTCCTATCCATTTCCTTTCACTGGTCTGGTATAGCGGTAACAAGGAAGTAGGGAGTTCTTTTTTTTCAGGAAACTCGTGTTGTTCGAATGAAATGGGGAAGCCCAATTTTCTAAAAACATCTGCGTAGCGATAGCTAGTGGGAGTAAGCGGTTGAAACTTCTTGTTTTTGGCTCGAGTAAGCGCCTTTTTTTCCATTCGGCCTTTGTCAATGGATTTAACCTTGTAGCCATAAAGTCTAAAAAAGATGTTGAGTAGGTAGACTCGCAAAACACTGTGCAAATCCGCAACAGCAGAAAAAGGGGTGGTTTTGAGTTCTTGGAACAAAGTCCAAAGGCCCTTTATCCCCTTATGCCGACAATTCAAATCTATGGGATAGAAATTAAAGTTTTCAAATTCCTGAAAAAGGGGGGCGAAATGGGGTCGGCTGACAAACGTTATTTTAAGGCGGGGGTAGGTTTTGTAAAGACAACGGATCACTGGAATTGTAATGGCTAAATCTCCCAAGGCGGAAAATCGAATCAATAGTAGATGGGGGTCTTTCATAAATGACTAGGGTTTGACCCTGTACAAAACGGGATTGGTACCCTCGTCGTTGTACATTTTCATTTGTTTGTAAACCTTCATGTATTTTGAACCGCTTGCTATGTCTTGGAGTAGATCGTCAATGGCCGCACCCAAATCCTCTCTTTGTGTCAGTAATACTTGAAGTTTGTTATTGCATTTTTCACGATGCAATTCACTCGCATCTTGGCGGTTCGCCTCTTCTTCCATATGGTAAATCTTTAATTCCAAAATAGACAAACGATCCAAAGCCCATGCGGGACTTTCAGAATTTACCGTTGCATCCTTGTTAAGTTCAACCTCTTTGAACTGATTTAGGAAATAACTGTCAATATATTCTACTGTTTCAGTTCTGTCTTGGTTGGAAGCGTCAATCAGTCTTTTGAGTTTCATGCCGTCTATGGGATCGATCTCTGGGTCTCTGATTAGGTCTTCATAATGCCATTGAACCGTATCTATCCAATTTTTTCGGTAGAGTAAATGCTCTATGGTGTTGGCGGGATAAAGATTTTCGAAAGCTTGCTCCACCTCATCGATAAGGTGATATTTATCAATGCTTTCTCTAAAGATATTTATGGAAAGTTGACTGGTAGAATCTTGGCTCATGTCTATTATTTTCGTTTGAACGAAGATACAATTTGATCACCAATTTATTTAGTTTCGAAAAGGCAATTATATAGATATGATTCCGTGGTCAAAAAGTTTGAAGATCACAAAACCCAAAAACAAAATCGTATACAAATTATTTTTTAAAAAATCCGATTCGATTTTTTCGATAAATCCGCCAAAAAAATATGCTACGGGAATAAAGCTACCATACCATTGGTCAGAGGCTGTTTTTATACCCAATAATCCGAAGGCAATGCTAAAAAATAGCCAAAAAGTCATGTAAATAAATCCTGAAAAAAGCTCGGGGTATAAAAATTTTCTGTTTCTCTTTTGCAACTGAACTAGACTAATAACAAAGGAAAGCAGCAAGGTGATCAACCAAACCTTATCTGCATTGGACATAAGTTGAATGTTAAAGGGCTTAATCAGGACAGGTGGGTTTATAAGGTTAAAAATTTTCGGGGGCAATATTACCGAAAGGCTACTTAACGTATAAGGAATAATCAAAACAGGCAGCAATAAAGCTAAAAAGTGTTTGGTGTCTTTTAACCCTCTGCGGAAAAAAACAAAAAGGGGAAGCAAATAAAATATCGCAAAAAAATAGTTGAATTGAACGGTGATGGATATTATCAGAGACAGGTCCAGTATCCACTTTACTGTGTTTTTGGAATGACATGTTTTAATAAACACATATAGGCCGAAGGTCAATAGAATAGCCTGAAGAGCGGCTATGGTTTTTAGGTCGTTCAGGTTGGGTAAAATGAGATAAATCGTGGGAAAAGAGATCATGTGAATGCCGTCGAATTTCCTTCCTTTGATTTGCATTTCCAATAGGGTAATCATCACAATCAAAGAGATCAAGAGAAAGATTTTGGAAGTAATATCAGCCCATTTTTCAAACAACTGAGCAACTTTATTCTCGAGTAGAAAAGAAAATAAAACTGAAAAGAGGATAAGAAATATGCAAGTAAAATAAGTTCTCGGACCAATTGTCTTGAAAATCTTTACTATCATATCCGATTTTATTACTTTTGCAATATAATTAAAGAGCTGTTAATGAAAAATTTTTTCGAAGCCATAGCTAGTTTATTTGTAGACCTATTGTTCCTTCCCTACCAATTGCTTGCCCAACTAGAACCCTTTAGCTGGTGGTTGGCTAATGGAATGAGTTTTCTTTTTTTAACGATTGGTTCTGTTGCTGCCGTATACTGGATCAACCAATTGCGAAAATTCGACAAAAATGGAGAGGAAAACAAAGATCCATCTGCTCATTCATTTTTATAGATCGAACCCAATATCTTTTCTGAAGTACATCCCTTCAAAGTTGATTTCTTCCAAAAGCTTATAAGATTGTAATAGTGCATCTTTATAATCGTCTCCAAGAGAAGTGACTGCTAAGACCCTCCCGCCATTGGTCAATATTTCTCCCTCTTTAAGTATTGTACCCGCATGAAATATGGTTCTGTTGTATGAAGATGGCAATCCTTTTATTGTTTTTCCTTTTTCATAAGCCTGAGGATATCCCCCAGAAACTGCAACCACTGTAGTCGCGCTTTGGTCTTCGATCAAAAGTTCAATTTGATCCAGCTTGCCCTTTGCTGTAGCGTAGAGTATTTCTGCCAAGTCATTATTAATTCTCGGCAAAACGACTTGGGTTTCGGGATCGCCCATTCTGACATTATATTCTATGACATAAGGGGCATCTCCTACCCGAATCAATCCAATAAATACAAAGCCAACATAAGGGATTTTGTCCTTTTTAAGTCCGTCTATGGTGGGTTGGACAATGGTTTCTTGAATGACCTTATAAAATTTTTCATCGACAAAAGGAACAGGAGATATAGCGCCCATTCCTCCTGTATTCAAACCAGTATCTCCCTCGCCAATGCGCTTATAGTCCTTTGCCATTGGAAAGGTGATGTAGTTTGAACCATCGGTCAAAACAAAGCAGGACAGCTCTATCCCGCTCAAAAATTCTTCGATGACGACCTTGGAAGAGGCCTTTCCAAATTTTTGATGCATAAGCATGTTGGAAAGCTCTTTTTTAGCTGTTGCTAAGTCATTGATAATAAGAACTCCTTTACCTGCAGCTAAACCATCTGCTTTAAGTACGTAGGGCGGTTTCATTTGCTCTAAAAAGTCGTAGCCTTCTTCTATTTTTTTGGAGTTAAAGCTAGCGTATTTAGCCGTGGGTATGTTGTGCCGGCTCATAAAGGCCTTAGCAAACTCTTTACTCCCTTCTAATTTAGCCCCAAGCTTTTGCGGTCCGATAAGGTGAATCTTTTTCAATTGAGGGTCGTTGAGAAAGAAATCGTGAATGCCTTTAACCAAAGGATCTTCAGGGCCGACTATCACAAGATTTATGTTGTTTTGAATGACAGCCTTTTTCACAGATTCGAAGTCGTTAATGCCTATGTCAAGGTTGGTTGCCAATGCAGCCGTACCGGCATTTCCCGGAGCTACAAAAAGTTGACCAATCGTCTTGCTTTGGGCAAGTTTCCAACAAAAGGTGTGTTCTCTACCTCCGCTCCCCAATACCAGTATGTTCAATTTTTTCATCGGGAACAAATATACTTAAGTGTGTCTTATTTTGATTTAAACCTTTGAAAAATCCCTTTCCATCTGAAGTTTCTTAGGAACTTCCCCTGTTTTGGGTCGACAATAAACGGGATGCCCTTTCTTTTAGCTTCCAAAAATCCTTTGATATTGCTGAAAAAAATTCTTGCTTCTCGCATTACACATGCCCGTTTAAAACCAATGATCAAAGCCAAAATTAAGCCCAGTCTCATGCGATAGTTTGCTACCCCTTGTAGCCGAGCAGCTCCATGGCTGTATTTAATCCCTGTAGGTTTAAGATGTTTTACTTTAAGCGAAGGGTCTACTTTTAACTCCCATCCATAATATTGAGCCATTAACTCATCCAGTGTATCCCAACCAATCGATTTTACAATTTTACCGATTTCCAGAAAACACGCTTTTCGATAGGCTTTTAGTGATCCTCTGATATGGTCTTCTTTGCTGAGATTTTCCAATATCCATTGATTGCCCTTTTGAATGTAACACTGCCCTGCAGCCATACCCAATCGATTGTTTTCTTTAAAGTGCTGTGATAGCTTCAGTAAATAGTTTGGTTGGAAAACCATATCTGCATCGTACTTACAGATGATGTCATAATTCTCATCCAACAACCCATAGCCTTTGTAAAATGCTTCTACAATTTTTCCCCCGGGAAGGTGCTCCTCTGATGATTTTTTCTGAACTTGTTGTATCCAAGGATGTTGTTGGACAAAATGATTAACAATTTGTGCTGTTCGATCGGTAGAATTATCATTGACCACCACGACTTGAGCGGGTTTCAACCGTTGATTGATAAGCGATTCAAGGGTTTTGGCAATGTGCTCCTCCTCGTTATGGGCCGGTATGACAATGTAAATTTTCAAGATTTATGCGTTAATTTTTTCGGCATAAATGATATAGTGTCTGGGGGTAAAATACCTCAATAAGGATCGGAGTCCAAATGATTCCGGTGGATTGATCCATTTTTCGCTTGCTACAATTTTCCAACCTGTTTTCTCCAAAAGCCAATCGAACTGCCAATCTTCAAATTCGTGAAAGTGGCGGTCTCTCAAATCGGTTTTACTCCTGTAAGCACATGAAAACCAAAGATTTAAAGGGACGCTAGCTAGTAATTTTTGGGCCTTAATACTTTTTAAAACTTGATAGGGTGAAACCAAATGCTCCAAGATTTCAAAAGCTGTTACCACTTCAGCCTTAGAGTTGGCCAATACCGTCTGATTTTCGTCCAAGTCTTCCCCTTGGGTGTTTTGCACCTTGTGACCATAGGCTTTCATCAATTCAGCCAGTGGGTTTTGTACCCCCAGATCAAGTATATGTGAGCCCTTATCAATATGTTGATTCAAAAAATCCAACGTTTTTTGAAACCGCTTATTATGGAAATTGGTGATATACATGGATTACTTTAAGGGGAGTTTGTCGACAATTTTTCTGTCATTGGACAAACGGGGAACTTTGTTCTGTCCGCCAAGCTTTCCAATGCTCTTCATGTATTGTTGAAAACCTCCATCAGCAACGCAGCTGATGACTAGGGGTCTCAAAACACATCCTTTTAACAAATCTTCATAATACACATTTTGTTCCTGCATGGATTGATCTAGTTTTTGAGCAAAATCCTCCTTGTTTTGGGGTGGATTTTCAAATTCTATAAACCATTGGTGATAGGGAAGTCCCTTTTGCGGTTTAATTTGTGGAGCTACCGTAAATTCTTTGACCTGTACCTGACTGTCTTGACAAGCCTCTTGAATTGCTGTCTCTACCTCTTTTCCAATAACATGTTCTCCAAAGGCAGATATAAAATGTTTGATTCTACCAGTCACTACCAAACGATAGGGCTCTAGTGAGACAAAACGAACCGTGTCGCCTATATTATAGGCCCACAAGCCGGCAGTAGTGGAAAGAATCAAAACATAGTTGATCCCTAATGCAACTTCTCCCAATGTATACCTTTGCGGGTTTTGCTCCTCAAAATCGTCGGCTTTGATAAATTCATAAAAGATCCCATTGTTCATCAACAAAAGTAGTCCCTTATCCGATTGTTGATCTTGATAGGCAAAAAAGCCTTCGGATGCGGGAAACAGCTCAATACTGTCAACTTTTCTGCCAATGAGTTTTTCAAACATGGAGCGGTAGGGTTCATAGTTGACCCCACCGTATACGAAAAGGGAAAAGTTGGGAAATGTTTTGCCCACGGCTTTGCCCGTTTGTTCCATCAGTTTCTCAAAGTACATTTGCACCCATGAGGGAATACCTGCTATTAAGCTCATGTTTTCCGGCAAAGTTTCCGCTACGATAGCATCTACCTTAGTTTCCCAGTCTTGTATGCAATTTGTCGCCCAAGAGGGCATCCTGTTTTTTTGTAAATACTTGGGCACATAGTGGGCAACAATCCCGGACAACCTCCCAATTAGATTCCCGTCTTTTTTATTGAGTACAGGACTACCTTGCAGAAAAATTTGTTTGCCATTGACAAAATCAGTTTTTCCTGTCTCGTGAATATAGTTAAGAAGTGCATCGCGAGCTGCCGTAATATGGGTGGGCATGGACTCTTTGGTGAGGGGGATGTATTTGGCTCCAGATGTGGTGCCACTGGTTTTTGCGTAATAAAGGGGTTTGCCGGGCCACAATACTGAGGGTTTACCTTCCAACATTTTATCTACATAGTGTCTGTGCCCCTCATAATCTCTAACCGGGACAGAGGATTGAAACTCTTTATAATCCGTGATCTTATGAAATCCATGATCTTCTCCAAAATCGGTCATTCTGGCTTTTTGCACCAAATAATTGAATGTTTTTTGTTGAGCAGAAAGGGGGTTATTGATCCATTTTTGATTTTTCTTATGAATGTAGTTGGCGAAGATTTTAGCGAAATTTTCTTTTATCATTAGTCCTGCGAAAAGTCAATAAAATTTGTGGGGTCCACTGAGAATCCATTAATCCAAAGTTCAAAATGAAGGTGCCAGCCCGTTGAAAGCTCTCCAGTATCCCCGGCTTTGGCGATTACCTCTCCTGATTTAACCAAGTCGCCTTGTACTTTTTCCAAGGAGGAATTGTGTTTGTAAACGGACAATAATCCATAATCGTGTTTGACAATGATCACATGTCCCGTTTCGGCAGTCCATTCTGAAAAAATAACTGTACCATGGGCTACTGACATTATCGGTGCATTCTGTTCCAATGCAATATCTACTGCAAAGTGTCTTTTATCAACGTTGTATTTCTGAGAAATAGGTCCAACAGCAGGAGGATAAAGAAGATAACTTACATTACTCAGGTCATTAGGGATTACATTATATTTATCTTCCTGGATGACTTCTATACGCAATAAGGAATCTGCCTCGGACATTGCTTTGTACGATTTAATTAGCTCAGGCGACTGCCTTTGACCGTCAAGTAAAGAATTTTCTTCCAAATTGATCTCTCCAGTTAGAGCGCTTTTAATGGATTTTATAAAACGGTCTTGTTTTTCAAATTCAACATTAAGAGAATCTAGTAAAAAACTGTTTCTAATGGCCTCTTTTCTAATAAATACGCTTGTATAGCCTGGTAAAAAATTCTTAAGTGGAGTGTAGGCTAGCAAGAAAAAAGACCCAATAGCAATTAAGGTAACAAAGAGGAGAATAATTAAAATGATGTTAAATTGAGAAATTCTAATGAAAACTTTTTCCTCAAAGGTGGTTTCGTTGATAACCACCATTCGATAAGGGTTCAATAAGCTTTGAACCCATAGACGTTTCTTTTTTTTTTCTTTTTCCATTATAGACAAAGATAGTGTTTACCCTTAATAATAAATTGTAGGCCAATTAAAGAAATTTAGATTACATTGAATAATTAATTATATTTGATTAAAATTAAAAAACTATTTATTCAATAATCTACTCTTTAGGTATGATCGGTGCACCACAAATCATTCTGATTGTCGTTGTTGTCCTTTTGTTGTTCGGCGGGAGAAAAATTCCTGAATTGATGAGGGGGTTGGGGAGCGGTATCAAAGAATTTAAAAACGCTACCAAAGAAGACGAAAATAAATCCGACTCAAAGATAGATAAGGAGTAGTTTACTGAAAAACTACTGCGTCTAAGATTGTGCTGATTTCAAACATCTGATCCCTTTTGCTAGATGCAGGGGCAAAAACAAACCCTTCTATCACTATCCATCTCTTTCTCATGGTGTCTTTTATCGTATAGTTGACAAAAGGTCCTGCCATAAAATCATTGTTGACCTCCCAAGTTCCTTTAGTCAAATAGGTTAATCGTCCGTCCTTTTTGATCTTATAGAAATATGGGCGATATGCCTTTTCAGTAATCATATAGGACCCTTTGAGTCTGCCTGGAATATATATTTTTCCAATGGAATCCCTGATTTCTGGGATACGTATTTTTACATTTCCTCTTAATCCTGAAAGGGGAAGGCTATAAGCAACAACGTTCATGTGTCCCTTTGGAATGTCTTTTTGAATCCAAACAAAATTGGTAGTGTCCTTTACTGTCTTATAGGCTGTCGGGTAGACCAGCGATATATTAAAACGTCTTTGTAGATTACGATCTTTGGAGGCAGATTTTTTAATCCTTCTAATTTTTTCCTTGCGTTCTTTTTCCGTCAACACAGATTTAAAAAGGTTAATATTTTCCTCCAAAAAATAGGCTTGTACTTTATCTTCCTCACCTGAAAGCTTAGCCACTATCTGGGGTTGGGCAACTAAGTCCTCCAGAAGTTGGAATCTAGCCAGGGTGTCTTTGACAAACCAAAGAATATTTCTACTGTTTCTGGCAAAACCAGTAAAAGCCTTTGGTGGCAAATACTTAAGTGTAAATTGGGGTTCATCAAAAGGTAAACCCTCATAGGGGCTTTGTAACAATGCGCGAGTTTTTTTTCCCAAAGCTCCCGCCCAACTTTTTTCGGGCATCACAACTGTCAAATGGTTGATTTTGGCATTAGAATCAGGTAAATATCTGAACTTGGCTTTTTGCTCCTTACAAGATGTAATGAATATGATGAAAACAAAAAATAGCGTTTTTTTCATAATATTAAGGCCTATTCCAATAGGGCAGAAATCCCTGGTAGAGTTTTTCCTTCAAGACTTTCTAACATAGCGCCACCACCAGTAGAAATATAGCTCATTTTGTCCTCAAATCCGAATTGCCTAACCGCAGCCACAGAATCTCCTCCTCCTACCAAAGAAAAGGCTCCTGCCGAAGTGCTTTTGGCAATATACTCTCCCAAAGTGATAGTTCCCTTTGAAAAATTTTCAAATTCAAAAACGCCAAGGGGACCGTTCCACAATATAGTTTTGGACTGCATTACAACATTATAGAATTTTTTAAGGGTTTCATGGCCTGCGTCTAACCCTTCCCAATAGTCTGGAATTTGACCTACTTTACATACCTTTCGGTTGGCCTCATTAGAAAAATCGTCTGCAATAATTACATCTGTCGGAAGATGTACTTTCACCCCTTTTGACTTGGCTTTTTCCAGGAGCTCCAAAGCATAATCAGAATAGTCATCCTCACAAATCGATTGACCTACGCTTCCTCCTTGTGCCTTGACAAAAGTATATACCATCCCTCCTCCAATGATCAAATGATCAATCTTATCTAGCATGTTCTCGATGATAGTGATTTTGGAGGAAACCTTGGCTCCACCCAAAATTGCAAGAACTGGTTTTTCTCCTGACTTCATTACTTTTTCTATAGCCTTGACCTCCTTTTCAAGCAGTCTGCCAAAGAATTTATCTTTCTTAAAAAATTGGGCCATTATGGTCGTAGAGGCATGGGCCCTGTGTGCTGTTCCAAAAGCATCGTTTACATAACTATCCCCAAGTCTAGATAGTCCTTCTGCAAAGACCAAATCCCCTGCAGTTTCTTCTTTATAGAAACGCAGGTTTTCCATAAGAATAACACTTCCGGGCGGAATGGAGGCCACGGCTTGTTCTGCAGCAGTGCCAACGCAGTCGCCGAAAAAAGCAACTTGAACTTGGAGAATTTCCTCTACTTTGCTCACAATATGAGACAATGACAGTTTTAGGTCTTTGCCCATAGGTCGTCCCAAGTGGGAAATCAAGACACAACTGCCGCCTTGATTGAGAATGTAATCAATGGATTCTTTGGCCGCTCTGATCCTAGTAGAATCGGTCACTTGAAATTGGTCGTCAATAGGAACGTTAAAGTCTACTCTAACAATGACTCTACGATTTGAAAAGTCTTGATTTGCTAGGGTTCTCATACTAAAATTTTTGTCAAAAATACCTTTTTTATACCGTTGAGCAAAAGGTTTTGACCGTATTGAAAACATAATTTTTAGGAAGAAAGTGAAATCCAAAAGGATTGATTATTTTTATCTTTTTTAGGATCAAAATCAACATGTACTCAAGTGAAATCATCGGGCAAAAGAGGTTGAAACATCAATTAAAACAGATGGTTTCTAAAGGACAAACCCCTCATTGTCAGCTATTTATAGACCCAAAAGGCTTTGGGGGGCTTCCTTTGGCCCTTTACAGTGCTTTGGGTTTAATACATGGCTTCAGATCTATTGAAACTGCAGAAACTAAGGGAATTCAATCACAAAAATTATTGGAACATCCCGATTTACATTTTGTATATCCATTAGTCAATAAAGGATCGGGCAGGTCAAAGGCCGTTTCGGATGACTACAAAACCATTTGGGATGATTTTGTCGTCAACCTCCCCTACGGATCTACTCAAGACTGGATTCGTCAATTGGAAGCTGGAAACAAACAAGCGATGATTGGAGT
>MDTG01424730.1_pt1 | contig 18406 bp, 21 predicted proteins | sample 811421 | NCBI WGS metagenome assembly MDTG01 (sample SAMN05326645, study PRJNA326480) | marine metagenome | isolation source: seawater | place: Pacific Ocean: South East | collected 2011 | reverse complement strand
TTGTATTTTTGCCATAATTAAGTTATTCAATATTGAAATTTATGAATAAAATTATAATTCTTAATGGTCCAAACCTCAACCTTTTAGGCGAAAGAGAAAAAAATCAATACGGGAATTTTACTTTGGAAAGTATTGAAAAGAGTTGTAATGAATACGCAAAGAAAAATGATATAGAATTGTCTATGTTTCAATCAAATATTGAGGGAGAGTTGGTTGAAAAAATTCAAACTTCAAGGATTAATCAAAATGGTTTAATTATTAATGCTGGAGGGTATACTCATACTTCTGTAGCTATTCACGATGCCTTAAAAATATTAAAAATTCCAATTATAGAATTGCATATTAGTAATATTTATAATAGAGAAGAATTTAGACATAAATCTCTTATAAGCAAAGTTGCTAAAGGGATAATCTGTGGTTTTGGAGCTGAAGGGTATATAATGTCACTAGATGCTATGAAGAAAATTTTAAAAAATGAAAATCGATAAAAAATTAATAAAAGAGTTAGTAGACAATCTTAAAGAATTCGAATTAACCGAGTTAGAATATCAAGAAGGTCAAACAAAAATAAAAGTTTCAAAAGCTTCAAAAGGAATTGAACAAATCAAAACAAGCGCAGTGGTTCCTCCAAATAAAACTGTTCTTAAATCATCTGATGATAGTGAGGGCATAAGAGTTAAATCTCCCATTATTGGCACAGCATATTTATCAGCTGAACCAGGTGCTAAAAAATTCGTTGAAATTGGAGATAAAATAAAAAAAGGTCAAACTGTAATGATTGTTGAAGCTATGAAGACAATGAATCATGTTCCCTCTACTTCTGATGGCGAAGTAAAAAAAATTTTAGTAGAAGATGGGCAACCTGTCGAGTTTGGACAAACTTTAGTTATTCTTAAATAAACAATAATGTTCAAAAAGGTTTTAATAGCTAATAGAGGAGAAATAGCTGTTAGAATTATTAGGGCCTGTAAAGAGTGGGGAATTAAAACTGTTGCTGTTCATTCTGATGTAGACTCAGATTCCATGCACGTTAGGTTGGCTGATGAAAGTGTTTGTATTGGATCTCACCAGCCTCAAAATAGTTACTTAAATATCTCATCCATTATGTCAGCAGTAGACTTAACTGGGGCAGAGGCAATCCATCCTGGTTACGGTTTTTTATCGGAGAATGCAAAATTTTCTGAAATTGTAAATAAACACGGTATTAAATTTATTGGTCCTAGCGCAAGTATCATCTCAAAAATGGGAGATAAAATTGAAGCAAAAAGAATTGCAAAAAAATTTGGTTTACCTGTAATTGAAGGTTCTGAGGGTGGTGTAAAATCTTTTGCTGAGGCTAAATCTATATGTAAGGATATTGGTTATCCGGTTTTGATTAAAGCAGCGGGTGGTGGTGGTGGTAAAGGAATGAAGATTGTAGAGGAAGAAAGTAAATTAGAAAATTTATTTCTAACAGCAAAATCTGAAGCAAAAAAATTTTTTAATAATGACGAGTTATATATTGAAAAGTATTTTAAAAATCCAAGACATATTGAGGTTCAAGTTATGTCAGGTAAAAATAAAACAGTACATTTAGCTGAAAGAGATTGTTCTGTACAAAGAAGACATCAAAAATTAATTGAAGAAACTCCTAGTCCTGTTTTAACTGACAAAATTAGAAAAGATCTTTTTGAAAAAACTGTAAAAATGGTTGAACAAATAAATTATGAGGGAGCCGGAACTGTGGAATTTATTTACGAAAATGGGAAGTTTTATTTTTTAGAAATGAATACAAGAGTACAAGTTGAACACCCTGTTACCGAAGTGCAGACTGGTATTGATATTGTTAAAGAACAATTATGGATTGCTTTCACTGGAGATACTGCATTAAAACAAAGTGACATAAATCCTAGAGGTCATACTATTGAATGCAGAATTAATGCAGAAAATCCAGCTTTAGATTTTCAGCCTAGTCCTGGAACTATAAATGTATGCCACCAACCTTCTGGTTTCAGAACAAGGGTAGATGGTTCAGTATTTCAAGGATGTAAAATTACACCCTATTATGACAGTTTAATCGCTAAAGTTATTTGCAAAGGAAGAAATAGAACTGAGGCAATACAAAGAACACTAAGATCATTAGATGAGTTCGTTCTAGAAGGGATCACTACGACAATTGATCTTCATAAAAAAATACTGAATCATAAAAAATTTATAGAGTCTGATTTTGATACAAACTGGCTAAGTAAAGAAAAATTTTTTTAAACAGTGTTGCAACTCAAAAGCTGTAAGTTATAAATTGCATGATCAAATGGGGTTAAGCTTGGATCTGATGCAAATGTCCAGCCATTAAATATAAAGACTTGTTCGTTATCATTCTTACTCAAATCCTTTACCTGCATATAAGCAACGCTGTCAATTTTATTATTCACTTTTACTTTTCCACATTTTAAGATTTTTATTTCTAATTGACCAAATTTTTTGCTTTCGTTTAAATTTATTAAAAGTTCAGAGGATTTAGCTGTTATTTTATCAAGCCCGATTAATATTGCTTGAGATGATTTTAAATTATTAATATTTTTTTTTTCTTTTAAATTTTGATTTGATGAGCTGTTCTCATTTTCTTCACTAGGCTCCTCAAAACTAGGTTTTATATCCTCTACATTAATTAAAGGCGTCGATATTATTTTTTCTTCAGTAAAAGAAAAGCTTGTTTGAATAAAATATAAAGCTAAAATTGAAATTAAGAAAATTTTATTTCCAAGTTTCATATTTTTTTTTGATTTCATTTTTTCTTATTTTTACAGGTTTAAACTTATTTTTAGTTCCTGTTTGATTCTCTAAATGACTCTTTTGCCAAGAATGCTTATTAATTTTAATATCTGGAATTTTATCTATCGTGTGATGAATCCAAAGATACCAGTCTGATGTAATTTTAGTTGCTTCAATGTTATTTTTGTATATCACCCAGCGTTCATTTTTTTTGTTTTGATAATACTTGTTACCAAATTCATCGGAACCGACGTATTTTCCAAAAAATAAAGTTTTTAAAAATGTTCCGAAAGTTTGTTTATTCCACCAAGTAAAAATTATTTTTAAGCTCATAACCGAAATTTTAAATCCACACAATTCTTAATTGTATTATTATGTAATAGACACCTTATACAATTAATATATATCTTAATAAAGAGATTCCAAAAATATTATGAAAAAATATATAGTTGAAACTTACTATACATGCACATTTAAAACCGTGCATACACTAAACAACTTAGATGACACTGAGTTATCTAAAGTAGATAAAAGAACAGATGGAGATGTTGAAGTAATAGATGTAAAATTAAACAATCGTAAAACTAGAAAAATTGGTTAAAAAAAGAATGAAAAAGCTATTGATCCGAAATTAGACAAAAATATAAAAAATAATATTACATCTCAATTAAATAACCCAAAAGTAGATCAGAAAAATAGTTCTGCCAGTTTGAAGTTTAAAAATCACTCCAGGTTTAAAATGCCTGACAGGAGAAAAGGGTATATTCAAAAAGCACAAATTGGCGATCATAAAGTTTATCTTCATACTGGTGAGTATGACGACGGAAAAATTGGAGAAATTTTTATTGATACAAATAAAGAAGGAGAACTTGTTAAAGCGATGATGAATAATTTTGCAATAGCAATATCACTTGGTTTACAGTACGGTGTACCTCTAGAAGAGTATGTTGACGCATTTATTGATACTAAGTTTGAGCCTTCAGGCAATGTAGTTGGGAATGACAGAATATTAAGTGCCTCTTCAATTCTTGATTATGTTTTTAGAGAGCTTGCTATTTCATATCTTGGTAAAGAAGAACTAGCGCACACTCCATCGATTTCAAGTACAAAAAATTTGGACACAGAAAACGGTGATGATAAATTCTTAAAAATTGTGAAAAACATTACTTCTAAAGGTTTTATCAGAAGTAATTATGAGGAAAAATTAGTAGATCTCTCAGATGTAAGAATTAATTTAAAGTCGAAAAATTAATTTTTTTTAAATTCTTTTTTAATACCTAATTCTTTTAACTGTTTGTCATCAACATCAGAAGGCGCATCCATCATTAAATCTTGGGCATTCTGATTCATTGGAAAAAGTGTTACTTCTCTGATATTTTCTCTTCCAGCAAGCAACATCACTATTCTGTCGATACCAGGTGCAATACCTCCATGAGGTGGTGCTCCATAACTTAACGCGTTAATCATACCGCTAAACTTTTTGTTGACATCATTTTCGCTATATCCTGCAATCGAAAATAATTTATACATTAATTCTGGAATATGATTCCTTATTGCTCCAGAAGATAGCTCAATTCCATTGCATACAATATCGTATTGATAAGCCTTAATATCTAAAGGTTTTTCAAAATTTATCTCACTCAAATTTCCTTGCGGCATTGAAAAAGGGTTGTGGCTGAATAAAATTTTTTTTGAGCTATCGTCATATTCGTACATAGGGTAATCAACAATCCAACAGAAGGCAAAAAGGTTTTTATTAACAATATCTAAATCTTTTGCAATTTTATCTCTTGCCAATGAGAGAAGTTTTTCAATTTCTTTTGCTTTTCCACATGCTAGAAAAATACTGTCACCAATTTTGGCATCGCTCATGCTCATTAATTCTTTTAAAGACTCATGACTAAAAAATTTTCCAATTGGACCCTTGCCTTTTAATTCTTTATCTTCCTCAAAAGTAAAATATGCTAAACCAGAAGCGCCCTGCTCTTTAGCCCATTTATCGATATTATCAAAAAAACTCCTTGGTTTATCTTTAGCATCTTTTACTAAAATCGCTCTTACCAATGAACCCGATTTGACTAATTTTTTAAAAATATCAAATTTTACATCATCTCTTGTAAATATTTTTGTTATATCTTGAATAACTAAAGGATTTCTCAAATCTGGCTTATCAGTTCCATATTTTTCCATTGCTTCCCGATACGTTATTCTTGGAAATGTTTCATTTAACAATGTTTTTTTAGAAAAGTGTTTAAACAAATTTACCATTAATTTTTCCACCACATTAAAAATATCTTCTTGTTCTACAAATGACATTTCTAAATCTAATTGATAAAACTCACCTGGACTTCTATCAGCTCTAGCATCCTCATCTCTAAAACAAGGTGCGATTTGAAAATACTTATCAAATCCAGATACCATAATTAATTGCTTGAATTGTTGTGGAGCTTGCGGCAGTGCATAAAATTTTCCTGGATTTAACCTACTCGGAACTAAAAAATCTCTAGCGCCCTCTGGGCTTGAGGAAGTTAAAATTGGAGTTTGATACTCTAAGAAACCTAGTTTTAACATTTCAGATCTTATAAAAGAAATAACCTTGGACCTTAAGACGATGTTTTTATGCATTTCTTCCCTTCTTAAATCCAAAAATCTATATTTTAGTCTTATTTCTTCAGGATAATCTTGTTCACCAAAAACAGGCATTGGAAGTTCTTTTGCGTTAGATAAAATCTCTACAGACTCAATAGCGATTTCAATTTTTCCAGTTTTTAAATCTAAATTTTCTGTTCCGCTTGATCTTTTTACAACTTTACCAGTAATCTGTAAGACCGACTCAGGTTTAGTTTTCTCCAAAACTGGGAAAAAATTATTTTTATTTTCTATGACACATTGTGTCATTCCGTAATGATCTCTTAAATCTATAAATAGTAAATTTCCATGATCCCTTTTTCTGTGTAACCAACCAGATAATTTAACATTTTTATTAATCTCGTTCTCACTGAGTTCTGAGCAATTATGTGTTCTATATTTATTCATTGATCCAATACTTTTTTTATTAAATTAATATTAATAGATTTTCCAGTAGATAAAGACAATTCATCGACATCTTTCAAAAATTTGAACATTTTTTCATATGATCTTTCAACATTATTGATAATAAAATCTGAAATTCTTGGATTGAGACTTATTTGCTTGTCTGACAAAGTCTTTGAAATAATCACTTTTAACAAATCATCATTTGGCAATTCTATACCAATAAACAAAAAACTATTAACTCGGGACTTAAGATCTCTTAATTCAAATTTAATATTTTTGATTGAGTTCACTGAATTTATTAATACATAACTATCTAATTGCTTTGATTGATTGAAAATTGAATATAATAAGTTTTCATCAATATTATTTTTAAAATTGTCAATTATTAAACAATCTAAATTAGCTAAATTTAAAATTGTTTTATCATTAATATCTTTAGCATCTACTAATTTTGCGTTGTTGATTTTTTTTTCAAGTATTTTTGCTAAATGTGTTTTTCCTGAACCAGTGGCACCAAATATATTTAACCATTTACCTGGCCAGATTGGCCAACTTTCAATTAATTTAAACGCAGAAAAATTATTACTCGAAACAAAAAAATCATGTTCATAGTATTTTTTAGAAAAAGGAAATTTAAAAATTAATTGATCCATTTTTTAAAGCGTTCTAATAACCCATTCATCATTTATAAGTTGTAAGTCTATGTTTTCTCTTTTGAGTTGATTGATTATTTTATCCAATTTTCCTAGAAACTTAATTCTTAGATCTACGAAATCTTTGTTAAATCTTTGTACGTATATATTTTCAATTGAGTCTATATTTTTTATTCTTAAATTCAATTCAACCAAGTTGCTATTTTTACTGAGATTAAGTTTTGCATTTAAAAAAGATGGTGTTCTTATGTCAATAAGATTTCTTGATTTAACCAAGTTTATTAATTCTTTTTTTACTTCAATTATAATTTCTTTATAAAATTCATTTTCTGAAATTTTTTGCTTCTTCAAATCTAAGCTTTTGGAGATTTTTTTGTTTTGGATAATGGTTTTCACGTAAATTCTCTCATTTTTATTTTCATTATCATCAATTAACACTAAGGCTAGATTCTTATTTTTATATTCTTCGAACAGACTTGCTAAATCTAAATTGATCAAATTGTTTTTAAATTCATTAATCTTTTTAATTATTTCAATGTTCTCTAATGGGAGTATAAATTCAATTAAATCATCCTCATAAAATTGATTCCAATTTTTGTAAAAAAAATTTTTATTAAATATAAAAATTTCATTATCTTTAAGTAAAACAGGCAATATATATAATTCTTTATTTGAAATCTCCGAATATAAAATGCCCCTTCTATAGAATAAATCGTGTATTTTATCTTTATCGAAAGTGATACTAAATTTTACTAATTCTTCTCTCTTTTCTTCATTTTGTGCACTGGTCATTTGGTAGTAAGTGACTAGTTGCTTAATTATCTTAAAATCTAAACCTTGTAATTTATTACTATCCTCTTTTAATAAAATTTTTGAAATCAATTGATTAAAGCCTTTTTTAATAGCTTCATCTGCAAGGGCGTTATTTGAGATATTATCTTTTTTTTCTAATTGAATATTATTAACATTAAATAAATTATTTTCTGAGAAAAGAGTTTCAGTTTTTATAAAAACAATTAAAATAAAAATTAGTAGTTTGTATAATTTCATAAAAGTTTAACTATCAATTTATAAATGAAAAAAAACGAAAATAGTTATAAAAAAAGTGGTGTTAATATTTCGTTAGCTAATGAATTGGTTGATCATATATCCAAAATATCAAAAAAAAATGACAAAAAAAAGAAAGGTGTTCATAAAAAGGATGTAATAGGAGGATTTGGTTCTTTATTTGATATTAGTAATCTTAAGATAAAGGATCCTGTAATAGTATCTTGCACCGATGGCGTAGGAACTAAAATAGATTTAGCAAATCAATTTAAAAAATTCGATACTATTGGAATTGATTTAGTAGCTATGTGCGTTAATGATTTAATTGTACAAGGAGCAAAACCTTTATTTTTTTTAGACTACATTGCTGTTGGTAAACTAAATCTGGGTAAAACAAAAAAAATTCTTAAAGGCATATTTAAGGGTTGCAAGTTATCAGATTGTAAATTAATTGGCGGTGAAACAGCAGAAATGCCCGGAATCTACTCAAAAGATAAATTTGATCTTGCGGGCTTCAGCGTAGGTATTGTCTCAAAAAGAAAAATCTTAGATAAAAATAATGTTAAAGAAAAAAATGTTGTTATGGCAATACCTTCTAATGGAATTCATTCTAATGGATATTCATTAGTAAGATCTATTTTAAAAAAAAATAAAATTTCAAATAATTTAAAGAAAGAGATTTTAAAACCTACTAAAATATATACTGAAGAAATTTTAAAATTAACAAATAAAAACCTTATTAATGCAGCTGCCCATATTACGGGTGGTGGTTTAATTGAAAATTTATTGAGGTCTGTGCCAAATAATTTAAGTCTTAATGTTGATTTATCAAAGATAAAAATAACTAAAATTTTTAAATGGTTAAAAACTAAAAATATTTCTGATCAAGAAATGATTAAAACATTTAATTGCGGTATTGGATTTTGTATAATTGTAAACAAAAAAGATGTAACAAAAATTAAAAAAATTTTTACTAATAAATTCAAACCTTATGAAATAGGATTTATTTCAAAAAGTAAATATAAAGTAAAATTATCTGAGTCTTTAAAATGGTAAAAAAAAATACCTGCGTCTTCATTTCAGGTAAAGGTTCAAATCTTAAAAATCTTATTATTCACTCAAGAAATAAAAATTTTCCTATCAAGATAAGTTTAGTTATTTCAAATAACAAAAATGCATATGGAATAAATTATGCAAAAAAATATAAGATACCATTTATTTTTATTAATACTAAACTTCAAAATTATGAAAATAAAATATTATCAAATTTTAAAAAATATAATATTTCTTTTATTTGTCTTGCTGGATATATGAAAATTATTTCAAGTAATTTGATAAAAAAATATAAAAGAAAAATAATAAATATACATCCTTCTCTTCTACCCAAATTTAAGGGCTTAAATACCTTTTCTAGAATGCTAAAAAATAATGAAAAAAAAGGTGGATGTACTGTGCATTACGTTAACGAAAAATTAGATAGTGGTAGTACAATTATTCAAAAATCATTTATTATTAACAAAAAAGATAATGAATTATCATTGATGAAAAAAACTCAGAAACTTGAGTATAAAGCTTATCCCGAAGCAATTATAAAAGTTTTTAGAAAATCTTAATTATTAAAGAAGAATTCTATTTCTTTTTTAGCATTATCAACTGAATCTGACCCATGAACTGAGTTTTTATCAATTGATATACCATATAGTTTTCTTATTGTGTTTTCTTCCGCGTCTTTAGGATTTGTTGCACCCATTAATTTTCTATTTGATAAAACTGCATTATTACCTTCTAATATCATTACGAATATTGGCCCTGAAGATAAATAAGCGCATAAATCATTGTAAAAAGGTTTAGATTGGTGAACTTTATAAAATTCTGCAGCTTCATCTTTTGTTATATGTATTTTTTTGCTTTCTTTAATAGTAAGATTATTATTGATAAAAATTTTTTTAATTTCTTCTACTAGATTTCTTTCAACTGCATCTGGTTTAATAATCGATAATGTTTGCTCAACGCTACTCATAGTTTTCCTCTATCATTTGGTTTAATAATCTTACTCCAAATCCAGTTGCTCCTCCCGAATTTAAAGCACCTCCGTACTTTGAAAAAGCCATACCTGCTATGTCAAGGTGGGCCCATGGTGTTTTATTTAATATAAATCTTTGTAAAAATTGAGCAGCTGTAGTTGATCCAGCACCACCAACATAATTTATATTTTGCATATCTGCGTTTTTAGAGTTCATAAGTTTATCATAATTTTTATGTAGCGGCATTCTCCATAGCTTTTCTTCAACTTTATCTCCAGCGTTTAAAATTTGTTTAGAAAGCTTATCATCATTAGAGAAAAGTCCAGCGTACTCAGATCCCAAACAAACTATTATAGCTCCTGTTAGTGTAGCTAAGTCTACAATGAATTTAGGCTTAAATTTTTTTTCAGTAAATGTAAGCGCATCCGCTAATACTAAACGTCCTTCTGCATCTGTGTTTAACACTTCTATAGTTTTTCCACTATACGATTTTACAATATCTCCTGGTCTTTGGGCTACTCCGCTTACCATATTTTCTACAAGTCCTACGACACCTACAGCATTAATTTTTGCTTTTCTTAAAGCTAAACTTTTCATTAATCCAACTACTGCTGCTGAACCTGCCATGTCATAAGTCATGTCTTCCATAAATCTTGCTGGTTTAAGAGAATACCCTCCGGTATCAAAAGTAACACCTTTGCCTACAAAAGCTAAAGGTTTGGTATTATTTTTTGCTCCATTCCATTCAAGCGTTACGAGATAAGATCCTCTTATACTTCCCATGCCCACGCCAAGTAGAGCATTCATACCCATTTTTTTTAATTTTTTTTGATCATAAATAGTTATTTTTAAACCATCTTTTTTAAGTAGATTTAATCTTTTTGCGTATTCATCTGGATGTAAAATATTTCCGGGTTCAGATACTAAATCTCTAGCATAAAAAGTTCCTTCCTCAATAGCTTTAAATTTCAACTGATTTTGACTTGAGGGTTTATTTTTATTGCCTGAAACATTAATTAAAATTTTTCTTGTATCTTTCTTTGTTTTATATTTTTTAAACTCATAAGATTTTAATTTAAGACCATGTAAAAAATGCCCAATAAAATTTCTCAGTTTACTGTCAATACTGTCTGTGATTAAAAAATATTCACTATTTTTTCCGTAGTTTACTCGCCCATAAAATTCTGCACCTAAGTTTTCAATATCAGCAATCTTCAAATTATTCTTAATCGATATAAGAAATATTTTTTTTTTGAGCTAACTTCAAAAAGTAATATATTTTTTTTTAGATCACTTGTTTTAAGTAAATCACTTATGTAGGAAAATTCAGAGTCAGCTAGACTTTTTTTAAGACGGTTCATATCAAACTTTTCATTGCAAAATAAGACAATATTAGACGAAGTTTTGCTAAAAGATTTTTGATTGTAGTTTATTTGTACTGACATAATTTTTAATTATTCTCCAAATTGGGTTGAATGTTATATATGATCAAAAATGTTAGATTTCAACGTAAAATTTATAATAATTAAACCATTGATTGAATTTTTTTGATGAATGCATTATCTATATATAAATTACAACAATGCTTCAAAATAAAATTTACTTCAACTACTTAAAAGAGATTTTTAAAACGTTTTTTGCGATTCTGACTGGTCTAACTTTGATTGCATTAACTGTGAGAGCCGTAAGTTTTTTAGATCTGATAGTCGATAGTGGTTATGCTATAGATGTGTACTTTCAATACTCCTTTTTAAACCTTTTTGCAATTGCAACAAAATTCATTCCTTTTTCTTTTTTATTATCTTTAACAATTTTTATTACTAAGCATCTCAATGATAAAGAATTTACAATTTTGTGGTGTTCTGGAGCAAATAAAACTAGTTTGATTAATTTATTTTTATTTGTATCAATTTTAATTTTTATTTTTAATTTACTTCTATCATCTCTAGTCGCGCCATATACTCTTTTAAAATCACGATTGTTATTAAGTAATGATCCAATAAAGTCAATTTCTCCTGCGCTAAGAATACAAGAATTTAGCGATACATTTAAAGGACTTACATTTTTAGTAACAAAAAAAAATGTTAACGAAGTACAAAATATATTTTTGCATGATCAAGGTGATAATTTAAGAAATTTATCTCCAGATTTAAGCGACTCTTCAGTTACAACAATTATTGCTGGTAGTGGATATATAGATAAAACAAAATTTTTACTTTTCGATGGTCAAATTATTTCTACCAAATTAAATGAAGAAAAAAGTAAAGTTATAAAATTTGAGCAAATGAATTTGGATTTAAAAGGATTGGATACATCAACGATAAAAAAACCAAAGATTCAAGAAACATCAACTCTAGAATTGCTTGAATGTTTTATTTACAAAAAAAATATTAAGTTTTGCAACGAAAGCGCAAAGAAAGAAATGACTTCGGTGCTTAATAGAAGAATTGTAATGCCATTTTATATTCCGTTAATTGCTTTAACCTGTTCACTTTTATTATTTAATAGAAAAAGTAAATTTCTTAATAGTTATTTAATATTTACGTATGGTTTCCTATTATTGTTATTTGCTGAAATGACAGTCAGGTATACTGGTTTAAGTAGTACTGTGAATTATGCTTTTTTCATTACACCTTTAACTCTGGTTTTAGTAATTTACTTTTTACTTATTTTTAAAATGTCTAAAGCACAATCATAATGAATAAAATAATCACAAAATACCTGTTGGCTAATTTTTTAAAATCTGTGTTTATGTGGGTAATAATATTTTATTGCTTTGGAATTATTTTAAGTTTATTTGAAGAAATTGAATTTTTTAAAAATCTTGATGTTAGTTTATACACTCCTTTGCTACTTACTAGTATATCTGTTCCGGGAATAATTATTAAAATTTTACCTTTTATAATTTTCATTTCAAGTATGTGGTTTATGATTAAAATAAGAAATAATAAAGACTTACTTACTATGAAGGTTTTTGGATATTCAAATATCAAAATTTTTTTTATACTTGCTTTTACCTCATTATTTCTAGGTTTTTTTGTTTTGTTCATTATCAATCCAGTAATTTCCTCTATGTCCAAATATTATGAAAATACAAAATCAAAATATGCTAGGGATATTGATCATTTGGTTACTTTTAATAAAAACGGATTATGGATCAAAGAAAACATAGACACCAACAAAACAAGAATTATTACTGCTAACAAAATGGATGGAAATAATTTATTAAAAGTTACTATTTTTCACTTAGATAAAGATTTTAAACTAATAGAGAAAATCCTATCAGATAAAGCGAATATTGAAAAAAATGATTGGGTACTAAATGATGTTAATATTTTTAAAATAGATCAAGATTTTTTCAATAATATTTATTATGAAGAATATTCAATTAAATCTAATTATGACTCCGAAAAAATAACAAGTTTGTTTAAAAATTTTGACACCTTACCTTTTTTAGATATTTTAATTAATTACAAACATTTATTAAATAACGGCTATAATAAAAAATTATTAGATGAAAATTTACATTCTTGGCTGTCGTTTCCATTTTTTTTATTTATGATGACTGCTATTGCAGCGGTTCTTACAATGAATACATTAAAAAAATCGGATAATATAAAATTTATTATGGTCGGAATTATCTTGTGTATAACAGTATTTTATTTAAAAGATCTATCTTTAGCATTAGGTCAAACTGACAGAATACCTCTAATCTTATCTGTTTGGTCACCTGTTATAGCTTTAGGCTTTTTTTCATTCATAGGAGTTTTGCAAATTAATGAAAAATAAATTTTTAATCATTATTTTTTTTGTTTGTGTAAGCTTAAGTGGTAAAGCTGAAAATTTAAATATTGAGTCTAAAGAAATAACCCTAAATAAAGCAAATAATACATCTATTTTTGAGAATGACGTAATAATTAAAACAAACGAAGGGAAACAAATTTTTAGTGATTTTGCTGAGTATAATAAAAAATTAGGTTTAATTAAATTAAAAGGAAATATTAAAGTAGTAGATAATAATAACAATATTATTGAAACTAATTATGCTGAATATAATGAGAAAAAACAATTACTTAAAACAATTGGTGATACAAAAATAACAACATCAGAAAATTATAAAGTAGACTCTAAGGACATAATTTTTGATAACATAAAGCAATTAGTAAATTCAGAAAAAAATACCAAAATAACCGATCAAAATAATAACACTATATTTTTAAATGACTTTGAGTATGAGATAAAAAAGAATATTTTTAAATCTCTTAACGAAGTAAAAATAGAAGATAATAAAAGTAATACTTACAAATTTTCACAAGTTTATATAGATACTAAAAATAAAGAGATATTAGGAACTGATATAAAAGCCTATTTAAATTCAAGCGAATTTAAAATAAACCCTAGTAATCGAACTAGAATTTTTGCAAATACAATTAATTTAAATAAAAATAAAAGTTCTTTTGGTAAAAGTATATTTACTATGTGTAACTACAGAGAAAACGATAAATGCCCTCCGTGGACAGTTCAATCATCTAGAATGTTGCACGATAGAAAAAAAAAAACAATTTTCTATGATAATGCAGTTATAAAAATTTATGACATTCCTATATTCTATGTTCCTAGATTGTCTCATCCTGATCCTACAGTCAATAGAAGGTCAGGTTTTTTACCGCCAACATTGTATGATACAAAAAATTTAGGCGAAGGTGTATCAATCCCCTATTTTTTTGATCTAGGTAAAGATAAAAATTTTACCTTTGCTAGCAGATTGTATACATCTGAAAATCCTTTATTTTTAGGTGAATATCACCAGGCTTTTAGAAACTCTAGTTTACTTGCAGACTTTGGTTACACTGAAGGTTATAAAAAAACTACCACAGTAAAAAAGCCTGGGGATAAATCTCATTTATTTGTTAATTTTTTTAAAGATTTTAATTTTGATAAAAATTCTAAAACTACACTTAATTTTAAGACTCAACATGTTTCTAACGACAAGTATTTAAAATTATACAAAATAAAATCAAATTTAGCAGATTATAATCAAGATACTCTTGAAAACTCCTTAGATTTTACACATGAACAAGATGATATTTTCTTTGGTATAAACACAACTATTTTTGAAACACTTAAAGATGACTATAATGATAAATTTGAGTTTATTCAAAACACAACGTTTGATAAAAATTTATTTGATAATGACTCTTTAGGTAATTTAAATTTACAGACTAATTTAGAAACTCATAATTATGATACGAACAAATTAACCAATTTTTTTGTAAATGATTTTAATTGGAGTTCAAAAGATATGTTTTTAGGCAATGGTATAAGTTCAAATTTTATTGGAAACTTAAGAAATATAAATTACGAAGCGAAGAATTTAGATCTTTATAAAAGTGACTTTACTAGCGAAGTCCATGGTGCGATCGGCCTTTTATCAGAACTAAATTTGGAAAAAGAAAGTGGTTTAAGAAAACATTTTTTAATTCCCAAAATGTTATTGAGATTTGCTCCTGGTAATATGAGAAAAGAAGATAGTAGTTCAAGATTAACTACGAATACTGCGTTTAACCTAGATAAAATCGAAAATATTTATAACTATGAGTCAGGTCTCTCGGCTACCTTGGGTTTTGATTATAAAACGGAAATTCAGAACAATAGTGAATTTGATTTTTCAGTAGCTCAAGTAATAAATGAAAAAGAAAATAATAAGATGGCGAGCAAAAGCAGTTTAGATGAAAAACTGTCTGATTTAGTTGGTTCCGCTTCAATAAAACTTAACGATAAAAGCGATTTAAAATTTAATTTTGCTTTAGATCAAAATTATCAAAATCTTAACTACAATGAAGTTGAGGCAAGTTTTGATCTAAATCCAATTAGTTTTGATTTCAGCTATCTTTCCGAAAAAAAACATATAGGAAATCAAGAATATTTTAAAACTAAAGTTAATCTCAAAAATAGTGAAAACGGTTTATTTTCAGTTGAGGCAAAACGTAATTTAGTAACAAATTCTGCTGAATTTTACGATTTAAGTTATGAATATTTTAACGATTGCCTAAGAGCCGGCTTAGTTTATAGAAGAGAATTTTATAATGACTCCGAGCTTGAGCCTGAAAATTCTTTAATGTTCAATATTACTTTATCCACTTTTGGTAACATAAATTCACCAAAAATAAGTAGATGATAAATAGAAAGCTAATTTTTTATATTGCATTTTTAATCATTTTTTTTTCAAAAAATGCTCCAGCTCAAATAAATAATAAGATTATTCTAAAAGTAGAAAATGAAATAGTAACCTCTTATGAGCTTAAAAATAAAATTTTAACTACTCTTTTTTTAGCAAAGCAAGAGATCAATCAATCGAATATAAATAAGGTAAAAAAAAAGTCGATAGAATTACTTATAGAAGATAAGTTAAAAAAAATTGAATTAGAGAAGTATAATGTAATAGCTGATGATTTGAGAGTGCGAAGCTATTTAAATTCGATTTCGTCAAATAATATTCAGAATTTAATTAAAAGTTTTAATGAAAATGGTTTAAATTTTGATTTGTATAAAAAAGAAATCGAGACTGAAGTTAAGTGGCAACAATTTATTTTCAATGTATACAAAAACAAAATTAATTTAGATGAAAATATAGTCGAAAATGAGTTAAAAAATTTAATGAAAAAAAACTCAAATCTTAAAGAATTCAAAATTTCAGAAATAGAAATAATTGATAATGAGAAAAACAACACTGAGTTCAAAATAAAAGAAGTACAAGAGGAAATTAATAAAAATGGTTTTTCCGCAACTGCTATTAAATTAAGTATGTCTTCCTCTTCCAAAAACAAAGGTAATTTAGGCTGGATAAATTCGAAATCATTATCAAAAAAAATAAATAGTATTATTGTGTCAATGAATGTGGGCGATGTTTCAAAACCAATTTTTCAGCAAAATAGAATCTTATTTTTAAAACTTGATGACATAAGAGAGACTGCTATGAGCAAAAATGATATTGAAAAATTAAAAGAAAAGATAATAGATCAAAAAAAGAATGAATTGTTTAATTTGTATTCTAAAAGTCATTTATCTAAATTGAGAAATATAAGCTATATCGAGTTCAAATGAAAAAAATATTAATTTTAACTGGAGATCCCAATAGTATAAATTCTGAGATTTTATATAAAACTTGGAAAACTCTAAGTAAAAAAGTTAAAAAAAAAGTTTATTTAGTTTCAAACTATAAATTAATTAAAAAGCAATTTAAAATACTTGGATATAAAATTAAAATTGAAAATGTGAATAATATAGATGAATTAAATAAAACTAATAATTTAAAGATAATTAATGTAAATTTGACTTTTAAAAATCCATTTAAAGTTAAAAAAGATGAAGCCTCTAGGTTTATTTTTGATACATTTAATTTGGGCCATAAACTCGCTTTAGATAAAAAGAAAACTTTAGGTTTAATTAATTGTCCGATTAACAAAGAGCTTTTAAAAAATAAATTTGTTGGTGTTACAGAATATTTTGCCAATAAATGTAATGTAAGAAAAGATTCTGAGGTTATGCTAATTAAAAATGAGCAATTAGCAGTTTCTCCAATTACAACTCATATAAATATAAGCGAAATATCTCGATGTATTAACAAAGAAAAAATTATAAATAAAGTTAAAATAATTGACTTTTTTTTTAAGAAAAATTTTCATATAAAACCAAAAATAGCTATTTTAGGATTAAATCCACACAATGCAGAATTAAGAAAAAACTCTGAAGAAGTAAAATTTATTTTACCTGCAATATCGAAACTTAAAAAACTTGGTATCAAAGCTAGCGGACCTTTTGTTGCTGATACAATATTTATTGATGATTATAAAAAATTTGATGTTATCGTTGGAATGTACCATGATCAAGTCATCGCTCCTTTCAAATCATTATTTAAATTTGATGCTATTAATATGACTTTAGGTTTAAAATATTTAAGACTATCCCCAGATCACGGAACGGCTTCTGATATAATTTTAAAAAAAAAAGCTAACCCTTATAGCCTTAAAAAATGTATTGATACTATTATTGATTTAAGATGAAACTTTATTTAAAAAAATCTTTAGGTCAACATTTTTTAATAGATAAAAATATAATAAAAAAAATTATCAATTTAGTGAAAGTTTCAAAAAAAAATGTAGTTGAAATAGGTCCAGGTGATGGTGCTTTAACAGATGAAATAATAAAAGCGGATCCAATGCACTTAACGCTAGTCGAAAAAGACTCTAAATTAGTAAAAAAATTAAAAGATAAATACTCAAAAAATAAAAAAATTAAGATTTTCCAGTCTGATATTCTCAAATTTAATATAGAAGAAATGCTAAAAAAAAACACAGTTATTTTTGGGAATTTACCCTATAATATATCTTCTCAAATCTTAGTTAAATTTATCCAATTTCATCAATGGCCGCCAAAATTTAATGATATCATTTTTATGTTTCAAAAAGAACTTGGAGATAAAGTTATAGGTAAATTTCCCTCTAAGGATTATGGTAGATTGTCAATTTTGACAAATTATAGATTAAATATTTTAAATAAGTTTTTGGTTTCTCCAAATTGTTTCTATCCAAAACCCAAGGTTAATTCTCAAATTCTCCATTTTAGTCCTAAAAGAAAAAACAGATTTAAAATACGTAATATTACAAATTTAGAAAAAGTTACTAATATTCTTTTTTCGAATAAAAGAAAAATGATTAATAAGAATTTAAAAAAGATTATCTCTAATCATGAAATTAAAATGATACCAAGCCTTAATACAAAGTTAAGACCTGCTGAAATTAAGCCAGAAATCTATTATAAAATTACTGAATTTTTTGAGAAAAATTAGTTTTATGAGATAAAATAATTTCTTCTATTTGACGAAAACAAACTTCC